>TARA_B100000686_G_scaffold355394_1_pt1 | contig 100969 bp, 94 predicted proteins | sample TARA_B100000686 | Tara Oceans TARA_B100000686 (sample SAMEA2622733) | marine metagenome | biome: marine biome (ENVO:00000447); feature: marine epipelagic mixed layer (ENVO:xxxxxxxxx); material: "saline water (ENVO:00002010), including plankton (ENVO:xxxxxxxx)" | depth 150 m
AATAGTGTATCTGAAAGCCGCAGACTAATTAATCAAAATGCTGTAAAGCTAAATGGAGTGAATCTATCTTTATCCAGTAACCCTAAAGACTTACAGACTGATGACATAATTTCAATAGGTAAAAGAAGATGGATCAAGATAGATAACAAGCAGAAAAATCAATAATTTATCTATAGATTTGAAAGAAAATATTAGTTAAACTAAATTAAGTATTTTTTTATAAAAGGATTAATAATTTGGCTAATTATATTAAACAAAATGATAATAACCCTGTAATAAATTCAAATTTTTCTAACGCTTTAGATGATCTAATTGAAATATGCCATAAAGGCCAATCTTCAAACAGTAAACTATTTAACCCTGAAGATTCTTTTTTAATTGATCAAATGAAAATATCAAAGAAATTACCCTTAAATGAATATCAAGAATTATTAAATGAAGCGAATGAAATAAATACAAGTTATGAAAAATCAAAATCAACTAATAAAGCTGCAAAAAGAGCTGGGCCAGATATTGTTGCACAACTTGAAACTGGAGGATTAGCATTTTTTAGTCAATTAGGGGTAGCAAGAAGACCCGACTTAACACAATATTTCATAGATGGATTTACAAAAAATCGTGATGCTATAGCTTTTAGTGAAGAAAATCAATCTTTATTTGCCGATATCCTACCTTATATTACTAAATATATAAAAGAACAATTCGAAATTAAATCTGAAATAATACAAGTAGACAGGCAAATTGGAGACCTAGATGATCTATCTTTTCATGCTAGAATGCTACTCTGCGGTACAGATTATACAGGCTTGCCTTATATGTGGAAACAGTTAACATTTCCTCTTTCTAAAACCAAAAAAATATCCAAGCCAAATATTGTTGAACTTTCAATACCTAAATGGCTAGAAAATATTAAATTACCCCAGTCACTTAAAGATCGTATTAATGAAGCTAATTTAACACAACTAATATTAAAAGCTCCAACTAGAGGCTTGTCGCTTCACCTAGGCTTTGATTATATGGGTGAACACAAAATGGGACCTCTTTCCATTGCAATGTTTCTTGTAAAACAACAATCAGGGCTAGCTGTACAAGCCGCTTTAAGTATGACTCGAATGAAAAATCTTCATGGAATAAATAAAAACAGTGCATTAATAACAATAGGCCCATCATTGCATGGTAAAAGCACATTAACAATTATGATTGAATTAAAGAATAGTGAGCTTGCAAAAATACTTAACCTAACTACAGATTTAGATGAAGGCACTTATCCAATGAACGATGATATAGTATTAATTCAAAAATTAAACAAACCTATATCTCAGCCAGATAAAGATATATCGATAAATTATAGTATTAATGGCACTGAAAATAGTTTTTATGCCGTTCCGTTTGGTCTAAATATTCAAGATGATCCTATAACTTATGAAGTATTGAGGGGTACAGTAGATACACCCAATCCAAATGAAATTTTAGAAAATGTACCTATAGATATTGATAAAGGCACACCAGATTTTCAAAGCAACCCAGTAAGAAATATGCGCATGGTTCTATCAAGGCAACGCCTGTTAAAACAGAAAAAAGCTGAAAATATTTTTTCATTAATTACTAATGGAGAAGAACAGGAATCTATTCATGTACCCTTAAAACATACAGATCAAATCATATGGCAAGCAGTAATGAGGCAAAATACCATTATACCTCCTTTAAGAAGGCTCGAAATAGATCAATATATTAGAATTTTAATGTATGGGGAGGCAGTGCAGATGGGTGCAGCGACTGGATCAATAGGTAAGCCATATATTGAATACTTTTCTGACCCTTTTATTATAGGTCTAGAAGATGATAATGCCAGCTACTTATACCAAATATTAAAAAATATAGAAAAAGGCAATTTACCTCAATTTTTTTATGTATTTAATACTGGAGGAGTTGGTGCAGATAATAATAGTGAAGCTTCTGGATCTAATTATAAAAAAATACCTAGAGAATTAACTCTTATGCTACAAGAAGCATTACTAAGAGATGCAGTTAAATTTGAATTTGATAATATTTTAAATTCTGACATTGCTGTAGCTATAATTGATAAAGATGGTAAAGAAATATTTAACTTAAGAGACAAATGGATCCCTCTAAATATTTATGGTGCCGAAGAATATCAAAAAAGAGTAAATTTACTAAAAAGAAATCGTTATTATGGAGATAATAGTTCTGAAAAATCTGGAATTTTAAGATATACAAAAACTGACAATGCTATATTAGATCCCAATGATATTCCTTTTCCTATTAATGAAAAAGAACTATCAAGCCTTCTATCATTTTTCTGGTCTTTAAATTATCGCTCCTCAACAATTGAAGAATTTGATGCTGAATGTTCAATACAAAAAGCTGCTAAACCAAATCCAGATATACTGGCAAAGCTTCAAAAATTATATAAAGATTCTTGTAAATCCGGAATAAAATTATCTGAAAAAAATAAATCTATATTAGAAAACCACTTAATATAAGAATAACAAACAAATTAGTCGAGGTTAATTTGAACTTAAGAATACCTGGCCCAATTCCAGTGCCAAATAACATACTAGAAGCAATGGCGAAGCCTATGATAAACCATAGGGGGCCTGAATTTGCTGAACTATTAAATAGGGTTACAGATGGATTGAAGCAAGTTTTTCAAACAAATAATGATCTTTATATTTTTACTGCTTCTGGAACTGGAGTAATGGAAGCAGCTATAGTCAATACACTTTCTCCTGGTGATAATGTATTATCCGCATCTGTGGGGGTATTTGGTGATAGATTTGCTGAAATTGCCTCTACGTATGGAGCTAAAGTTGAAAAACTAAAATTTGCTGAAGGTAAAGGAGTTGACCCAAATCTTATACGTGAAAGCTTAGTGAAAAACCCCAATATAAAAGCAGTCTTAGTTGTTCATAATGAAACATCAACTGGAGTTACTAACCCGTTACCGGAAATAGCAAAAATAGTAAAGACTGAGTTTAATAAATTGTTACTTGTAGATGGTATAAGTAGTGTAGGATCTATACCGGTACAAACAGACTTCTTAGGCTGCGATGTAGTTGCAACTGCATCACAAAAAGGGTGGATGTTACCACCTGGATTAGCTTTTTTAAGCTTTAGTTCAGAGGCTTGGAAAGCACACAAAGTTTCAAAGATGCCAAAATTCTATTTTGACATAGCTAATTATGAAAAATATTTAAAAATAGGACAACCTCCCTTCACTCCTGCATTATCAGTTATGTATTCATTAGATATAGCATTAAGGCAAATACTTGATGAAGGAATTGAAAACGTATTTGAGCGCCACTTTGATATTGCAGAAGCAACTAGAAATGGAATTAAAAATATAGGCCTAGAGCTATTTGCAGACAAATCAGTTGCATCTAACACGGTAACTTCTGTTAAAATCCCAGATAATATTGACGCCAAATTACTGATGTCAACAATGAGAAAAAAATACAATATTGTATTAGCTGGAGGGCAAAAAGAATTATCTGGTAAAATTTTTAGAATTGGCCATTTAGGACTTTGTACTCATCAAGAAATTGAAGATGTTATTGAATCATTAAAAAAGTCTTTGCCAAATTGTAAACTAGCATCCTAGGAACAATTTATGAATTTCAAACAAAATAATTCATCTAATTCAATTAATATATCCGATTGGAAAAATATTATATATGATTTTAAGCCTAAAATATCTATCATAGATTCAGATTACTCTATCGAAGAAACCTTAAAGTCCCAATTTGTAAAACTTGTAATATTAGATACAACTAAAATTACAAGTTCTAGTATAAATTATTGTAAAAAAGAATGTTCTTTAGTAAAAAAGCCAATCTTAGCTTTAATTACAAAAGAAATGACATCAACAATTCATTTAGAAAAAGAATATGCTGATTTTATAATTACTCCAGTCAATAATTTAGAATTATCTGCAAGGATTCAAAAAATTCTCTATAAAGATAATTCTTTACTAAAAGAAACAAATATTCAAATTGGAGATATTAGTATAAACCTTGAAACTTATGAAGTATTCGTAAAAAATGAAAGAATAACTTTAAGATTTAAAGAATTTCAATTACTACAACTTTTAATTTCCAATCCAGAAAAAGTATACACAAGAGAAAGTCTATTAAATCAAATCTGGGGTTATAACTATTTTGGAGGAACAAGAACTGTAGATGTACACATTCGTAGATTAAGATCAAAAATATCAAACTCTAACTCATCATCAATCGAAACAATATGGAATGTGGGATACAGATTTAGAAAAAACAGATAGTTTATATCTTTAGACAACTCGTATATAATGTACTTCCTTTAAATCTAAAAACTAGGAGATAAGTATAATGTCTAAACAAGAAAGATTTACATACCTCAATGGAGAAATATTACCTGAAAGTGAAGCTAAAATACCTTTTAGAGATCGCGGTTTTATGTTGGGTGATGCCGTATTTGATACTACAAGAACATTTGGAGGTGAAATATTTAGACTAGACGAACACCTAGATCGTTTTTTAAATTCATTAAAATATATGAGAATGGAACCAAACTTATCAAAAAATGAATGGCAAGACTTAACAATGAAAATTCTTGAATTAAATCTACCTCTTCTAGATAAAAATGATGATTATTGGGTTTCTCAAAGAGTTAGCCGAGGAGATGGTAAAAATTATACTGTAATAGTCGAAAGTCTACCTTTACCATTTGAACAACGAGCAAAATATTACAAGGATGGATTGCCAACAATTGTGCCATCTATAAGAAGAACACCTCCAGATTCTATGAGTCCTAGAGCTAAAGTCCATAATTATATTAACTTAGTACAAGCTGAATTAGAAGTTCAATCTAGGGATCCAGATGCTTGGCCAATACTATTAGATTCAAACGGTAATATCTCTGAAGGACCAGGAGCTAATATATTTATCATTAAAAATGGTGTAATAACAACTCCTAAAGAACAAAAAATACTTGCTGGAATTAGTAGGCAGGCAGCAATAGACCTTGCTCAAGAATTATCTATAGAATTGCATGAAGAAGATATAGATTTATTTGATGTATACACTGCCGATGAAGCCTTTATAACTTCGACTAGTTTTTGTATAGTTCCAGTTTCAAGTATAAATGGAGCTGAAATTGGATCAACTGGTTTGCCTGGACCGATAACGGATAGACTTCAAAAAGCCTACAGCGGTATGGTTGGAATTGATTTTGTAGAACAATATTTATCAAGATTATAAAAACATTGTTTAATCTAAAATTTAAGATTTATTTAAATAGATTGATTAAATGTTATTAAAAATTGATATAGGAGAAACCGAATACAACAAAGCTTGGTCTTTGCAAAAATATATTCATAATAATGTTTCTACTCAAAATATCCCAAATACCCTTATATTTGCTGAACATCCTCATACAATTACATTAGGTAGAAGAGGAAATGTAAATGACGTATTGGCACCCAAATCTACTCTATCAAAATTAAAAATCACTACATATTCGACAGATAGAGGAGGAGAGGTTACATACCATGGGCCAGGACAATTAATTATATATCCTATAATTAATTTAAAACAATTTTCTATAGGTCCTTTGAAATATGTTGAATTACTACAAGAAACCTTAATTGAAGTTCTAAGTTATTTTGATATAAATTCTAACAAGTCAAAAAACCCAGTTGGAGTCTGGGTAAACAATGATAAAATAGCAGCTATAGGTATTAGAATTAGCAAAAATACTACTATGCATGGATTAGCTTTAAATATCGACCCTGATTTATCTTATTTTCAACATATTATACCCTGCGGTAATGCGAATTTAAAACCAACTTCTATAAAAAATTTATTGAAAAACTATCCAGATAAAAAGACAATAACTAAATTATTTATTCAAATATTTCTTAATAAATTAAACCAATACGATGCGCTACCAAAAATAAAATATTTAGATAATTTTGATATTATTAAAATTCAAGATGAATCATCCAATATAGTACAAAAAAAATTAGAGGTTGAGCATATTTTTAACAGTAATTCCTATATTACTCGTAGATGAAATAATTTCTACCCCTGCAGATGCTAATGACTTTATTTTTTCTGAAGCTTTAGCTGAAGAGCCAGTAATAATTGCGCCTGCATGCCCCATACGTTTTCCAGGAGGAGCACTTTGCCCAACTATTAACCCTGCGACTGGTTTGCTAAATCCTGATCTAATAAATTCTGCAGCTTCTTGCTCTTTAGTTCCACCAATCTCTCCAATTAATACTACTCCATCGGTATTCTTATCTTCATCAAACATTTTTAAAATATCTACAAAAGAGGAACCAATGATTGGATCCCCTCCAATACCTACACATGATGACTGGCCTATGCCCAAGTCAGTTAGCTGACCCACAGCTTCATATGTTAAAGTACCGCTTCTAGAAACTACACCAATTTTACCAGGTATATGTATATTAGCAGGCATAATCCCGACTTTACAATTTTCACCTGGAGAAATAACACCAGGGCAATTAGGTCCTATCAATACAGAATTCTTTTCTTTTATATACTTATATACATTAACTGTATCAAGAACAGGAACACCCTCTGTAATACAAGCAATTACTGATATATTTGCATCAACTGATTCAACTATTGCATCTGCTGCAAATGAAGGAGGAACAAAAATCAATGAAGTGTTTGCACCTGTTTCCTTAACAGCTTCTTCTACAGTGTTAAATACTGGCACGCTTTCTTGAAATAATTCCCCTCCTTTACCAGGAGTAACTCCAGCAACTAAGTTTGTACCATAATCCTTGCATCGTGCTGCATGAAAACTTCCTTCACGCCCTGTAATACCTTGTACTAATAGTTTTGTTTCTTTGTTAACTAATATACTCAATTTAATACCTTATTTTATGAAAGCTTTAATTCATTAGCTGCATCAGCAAGATTGTTAACTAACTTCACTTTTAATCCAGATTTTAATAAAATATCCCTACCTTCATCAGCATTCGTTCCTAGCATTCTTACGACAACCGGAGGCATTTCCACTTTTTGAGAAGCCATAACTATCCCTCTAGCAGCAACATCACAACGTAAAATTCCTCCAAATAAATTAACAAAAATATGTTCTACTTCAGAATCAGAACATATAATTTGCATAGCCTCAGATACTTTGTTTTCATCAGCACCTCCTCCAACATCTAAAAAGTTTGCAGGCTTTGATCCTGATTCAGAAATAACATCCATTGTAGCCATTGCAAGGCCCGCTCCATTAACTAAGCAGCCCACGTTTCCATCCAATTTAACATAACTTAAATCTGCTTCTCTAGCTTTAATTTCTCTTGAATCTTCTTGAAAAGGATCCCTCATTCCATAAATATTTTTCTGTCTAAATAAAGCATCCTCATCAAAGTTAATTTTTGCATCTAATGCAAAAATTTCTTCTTCTTCTGTTATAACTAAAGGATTAATTTCAATCATCGAACAATCATTTTCTTGAAATAAATTATATAAATTTAATAATATTGTACTAAAACTCCTGACTAAACTTCCTGGAATTTTCAATCCATATGCAAGCTGTCTAGCCTGGTAAGGCTGCAATCCTAAAACCGGATGTATTGATTTACTCAAAATTTTATCCGGATTAGTTCTAGCAATTTCTTCTATATCAACACCTCCAAATTCACTAGCTATACAAACTACAGATTTCGAGGAAGCGTCTACTAACATGCCTAAATACAATTCAGTTTTAATATTAGAAACCTTTTCAATTAATACCTGTTTAACAGGTACACCTTCTGATGTTGTCTGATAAGTTACTAAATTTGAATTAATTAATTTAGAAGAAACATCAATTGCTTCCTCTAAAGAAGATACAACTTTAACTCCGCCAGCTTTACCTCTTCCGCCAGCATGTACTTGTGCTTTAACAACCACATTTGATCCCAACTTCGATATAATATCTTTCACTTCTTCAGGTTTAGAAGCAATACATCCTTCTGGAACAGGAATAGAATATTTTTTAAACAATTCTTTTGATTGATATTCGTGTATATTCATACTTTATTAATTATTATCCTAATATAATATTCAAAATGTATAAATATTTTACATTTTCTATTGTAAAATTGTATACAATAAATCGATGAAATTTATTTAAATTTACTATTGACTTTAAATTCTAATAGGAAAAAAATTGCCCTCTTCAAATTTAAATGAAATATTTACAAGCGTTTTATTTGGGTTGTTACAAGGAATACTTGAATGGATACCTGTAAGTTCACAAGGAATAATCACATTAATATATACTAAATTTTATAATAAACCTTTCAGTGAATCTATAGAATATGCTATTTGGCTTCATATAGGTACTTCATTATCTGTATTAATATATATGCGTAAAGATTTCTTACAAATAATAAAATCTATACCTTATAAGTCAAATAAAAATTCTTCCCCCTCTTTATTAGGCTTTTTCATAATATCAAGTTTAACTAGTGCGCTTATAGGTATACCATTATTTTATCTAATTACAAATATTAACACTACTTCATCTGTATTTATCATGGGGTTAATTGGTGTTTTTATGATGATAACCGGGATATTACAACTACGCAAAATCTCAGTCAATATACGTGATTTAAATAAATTAAATAAATTTGACTACATCATAGTAGGAATATCTCAAGGATTATCAATTATACCTGGATTAAGTCGTTCTGGTCTTACAATATCTACTCTTTTAATTAGGCACATTGATAAAAAAGAATCAATTAATCTAAGCTTAATTATGAGTCTTCCAGCAACTTTAGGATTTGCTTTAATAATTGGTTTAAAAGAAGGATTTATATTTTCACCAAATTATTTGATATCTGCACTAGTTGCTTGCATAACAGGAATTATAACTATAAAAGCTATGCTATCTTTAGCAAAAAAAATAAACTTTTCTCAATTTGTATTTTTTATAGGGTTAATAATTTTTACCAGTTCTATTATTGAACTAACAATAATTTAAATAAAAATAAAATGATTAAAAAAACCATTACATCTACAATAGGAAGATTTTTCAAGTCAGAATCACAAATAATTTTTTTTAGTAAATTGCATAAATTAATTATTAAAATAACTAATGGGAAAATAGGTACTAATCTTTTAGGAGTACCAATTCTTATTTTAACAACTACCAGCTCAAAAACTGGAAAACAGTATTCAAACCCTTTAGCTTATATCAAATATAAAAATGGTTATGTTTGTATTGCATCATTTGGCGGAAGTAACAAACATCCTATTTGGTTTAAAAATATTGAAAAAAATTCAAATGTATTAATTAATATAAATGGAAAAATATCTTCATATACAGCCACTATTATATATGAAGATCCTTTGAGAGAGAAATTATGGAAAGAGTTAATTAAAATATATAGTGGCTTTAAAAAATATCAAGAAAAAACTACACGCAAATTACCTATAATATATTTTAAATTAAGTGGCAATTAATATGCATAATAAAACCGTTCTAATAACTGGAGCTACATCTGGAATAGGCTTTGAAACAGCTAAAACTTTAGCAGAAAAAGGGGCTAAAGTAATAGGTGTAGGAAGTAGAGAATCAAGCTGCTTAAGGGCAAAAAACAAATTAAAGAAAAAAAATATTCTTGAAAATATAGAATTTATTTCGTGTGACTTCTCGGAAAAAAATAATATACTTAAATTAAGAGATAGACTAATTACTAATTACTCAAATATAGATGTTTTAATTAATAATGCAGGTGTAATTTTATTAAAAAAATCAACAAACAGTAATGGAATAGAAAAAACTATTTTCATTAATTATTTAAGCCACTTTCTCCTAACAAGATTATTATTGGACAATAACAAACTTCAAAATTCACGGATAATCAATGTATCATCTATTGCATACGAGAAAGCTGAAATTGAATTTGAAAACCTAAACTTATCGACTTATCACTGGATGAAGGCATATCGTCAAAGTAAATTAGCTTTAATATTATTTACTAAAATACTAGCAAATAAATTAAACGAAAAAAATATTACGGTGAACTCAATACATCCTGGCTTGATTGGAACAAATCTACTATCAAAAAATGGCTGGATAAGTCCTTTTTTAAATATATTGTTAAAATTATTTGGAAAATCTACAAAAACTGGAGCAAAAGGCTTAATTTACCTAGCAACATCTGATGATATCAAACAATTGACTGGAAAATATTTTGAAGGTGTGAATATAACAAAACTACTTAATCATGCTGATGATATGAAATCAGCAAAAAAATTATGGGACATAAGCTCAAAATTATGTGGATTAAATACAGATTTATTAATTGATTAAGCTATAATATATACTCTAATTAAATTACAAAGGAAACTAAATGGCTCAAAGTATACCTTCATTAGTAATAAAATTTTTAGACAATTTAAATTTTCCATATGAAATAATAAATTGCAAGCCAGAATTTGCAGATACTCAAAAATTCTGTGAAATATATGGATTTAATATAGAAAATTGTGGCAACACAATTATAGTAGCATCTAAAAAAGAACCCAAAAAATATTCAGCCTGCATTGTAAAAGGATCTGACAGATTAAATGTTAATCAAAAAGTAAGAAAATTAATGGAAGTTTCTAAGGTTTCATTCGCATCTGCAGAAGAAGCTTTAGAGCTAACTGGAATGATGATAGGAGGTATAACTCCTTTTGCACTACCAAGTAATATTCCTATATATATTGATAAAAAAATACAGAATCTTGAAAATGTAATATTCGGTTCAGGAGATAGATCTTCAAAAGTCAATATTTCGCCAGAAATTTTCTCAAAAATACAAAATGCTGAATTTATTGAAGATCTATCAATAAATTAACTCTCCTTTAGAACCTCACTTAAAGCTTTTAAAAACCCTTCAATGTGGCTTTCATCCATAGGCATTGAAACTGTAAACTGTATCCCACCTCTCAAAGAATATCCTTTTAAGTATAACCCTAATATTATTCGATTAGTTAAATCATGGTCTGGATATATAACACTACTTCGATAATCCTGGATTTTTTTATCTGTTATATACATAGCAACAGCTGACCCTTCATGTAGAACTTGAACTGGTATATCAGCCTTGTTAAATTCGTCCGACAATCCTTTACTCAGTTTCAATCCTAAGTTATTAAGATGCTTATAAGCTAAAGGAGTAAGTGTTTTTAAATTTGCCAAACCAGCAGCTAATGTAAAATTATTACCTGAAAAAGTTCCACTTTGATTCAATCCAGTTGAGTCACCAGAATTATCAATCACTTGCATAAATTCTTTTTTGCCTCCAATAGCTCCTACTGGAAATCCTCCTCCAAATGCTTTTCCAAAATATGTTATATCAGGTTCAATTTGAGCTAAACCTTGAGCGCCAGAATATCCAGTTCGAAAACTTACTACTTCATCCATTACCATAGGTATTTCAAGTTCTTTAGTTATATCTCTAACAAAACGAGTAAATTCATGAGGTATATCTAATAGACCTAATTTAGAATCATAAAAAACTCCAGCTATCTGATCTTTATTCTCTCTTAATATTAATTCAACAGATTCAATATCATTATATGGCAGAATAATTACATCTTCTTCTGCTGAACTAGACATACCTTTTTGGCCTCCGATAGAATTAGGTGAAGCACTATCCCCTGCTTTATCCAATGGAGTAGCAACACTTACCTCTAGCGCATCATGACTTCCATGATATGCTCCTTCAAATTTTGCAATTTTAGACCTTCCAGTAATTGTTTTTACCATTCGAGTTGCATGCAAAGATGCTTCTGTTCCAGAATTAGCAAACCTAACTTGATCAACAGACGGGAATCTATTGACTATTTCTTCTGAAATCTCAGCCTCTAAGGTTGTAGGACCTCCAAGGCCTAGTCCTCTCTTAAGTTCTTTTTCAATTGCTTTAATTACATTTGGATGACTATGCCCAAGCAACATTGCTGAATGATGATTACCAAAATCAACAAATTTCTGACCATCTAAATTCCATACATAACAACCCTCAGCTCTATCAACATAATCAGGGTAAGGTGAGGACCAATATGCTCCTTTAATCACTCCTCCAGGCATAGAGGATTGACCTTTTTGCCACTGTGCTTTAGATACAGGAGTTTTTGCTATATATTCTTGTTCAAGTGATTGTAATGACTTAACCATAATCCCTCTTTCTTTACTATTTTTCAGAAAAATACTAATATCTTAATTATATGAAATAATAATACACAAATTTCAACCATCATGTAAAACATAATTAAAAATTTATTAATTGATTAGAGGTGATTTATGCGTATATATTTATTAGGTTGCGGAACTCCCACAGCAGATGGAAACAGATTTGGCTCATCTTATGTAATTCAAATAAAAGATGACTATTTAATGTTTGATTGCGGGCCAGCTACTACATTCAAATTAGCTAAAAGCAAAATAAAGCCAACTTGGATAAATTACCTATTCTTTACACATCATCATTTTGACCATGACGTAGATTATCCTTGCTTTTTATTAAGCAGATGGAATGAAAGCATTGGAAATGAAGAAGAATTAAAAGTATTTGGCCCTAATCTTACTGAAAAAATTACATATAGATTGTTTGATGAAAAAGAAGGGGCTTTTGCACATGACTGGATAGCGCGTATTAACCACCCTTTGAGTCTTAACGCACATACATCTAGAGGCGGTTCTTTACCTAGAAAACCCCTTGAAGTAAATGTTAAAGATATTTCACCTGGATTAATTTGTAATACAAAAAACTGGTCAGTAACAGCAGCACCAGCTGAACATGTGGAACCATGGCTAGACTCCTTAGCTTACAGATTAGATAGCCCTGAAGGAAGTATAGTAATTACCGGAGATACTAGACCTTGCAAAACTGTTTCTAATTTATCAAAAAATGCAGATATATTAATTAATTTATGTACATCGATACAAGAGGATGTTGAAGGTACTCCTGAAGCAGAATATATGTGTTCAACAATTGATGCTGCTAAAGTTGCAAATGAAGCAAATGTAAAAAAACTTATTCTAGTACATCAATCCCCATACCTTGACCATCCTGGAAAAACTGAAAGAGCAATTTCAGATATCAGTTCAATTTATAAAGGAGAAATAATATGGGGTGAAGAATTAATGTATGTCGATGTTTAACATGATTAATTCTTTTTAATATTTATTTTAAAAAGTAATGCTGTTGCTATTAATATTAATACTCCGGAAACAATAAAAGAATCTTTAGTCCTATTAGTTAGGTCAATTAATAAACCTACTATTACTGGAGAAAATGTACCCATAAACCCTGCACCATAAATTAGTGCAACAACAGTAGACTGGGCTTTCCCTTTACTTACATCTATTGCTGCAGCAATAAATATTGAATGCAAAGGATACCAAAAAGCACCAATAGCTATTACGCAAACTATTAATTGAAATCCTGGTTCAGCTAAATTAAGTAAAACGGCAAATATTCCAAATAATGCTGTACCCGGAATTAATACAAATTTCCTTCCAAATCTATCAGAAAGATAGCCCATAACTGGCTGTGATCCAATTCCAATGATTTGAGAAAGAGGCATATAAATACCTACAGTATTAGCACTTAATTCTAAATCTTCACGAAGATAAATGGGTAAAAACGTTACTAATACACTAGACCCCATACTTCTCATCAATGTAGATAATACTAATAACAACATTGATTTATTCTTCAACAATGAAAGCAATGATGATAAATATAATTTCAAACTATAAACCTGTAAATTATCTGTAGCAAATCTTAAATTTCTCATCATAAGCCAAATAAACACAGAAACAATTAAAACAGGTAGAATACTTAACTGCATTAAATCTCTCCATGTAAAAAAAGTTATTAATACTGCAATTAATATAGATCCTCCTAATACTTCTCCTATTGACCCACCAGTTCCATGTAAGGAAATTAAAAGACCTCTCCTATCAGGAAATTTTCTAGAAAGAGCACTAATTGCAGGAGGATGATATAACGAGGGACCAATACCCATTAGCATCATCACAAAAAAGAGAATCCAGTAATTATGAACTCTGCCAGTTATAAAAAATGATACCCCTATCAAAATCATAGATGTAATTAACATTGATGCGGCACGGTTTGAGAATCTATCACCTAAATATCCGGCTATCATAGTCATTAATCCGCCAGTAAGTTGCCTTGCACTGGCTAAAGCTCCAAATTGAGAAGCATTTAGAGTTAAAGCTAATTTCATTTCAGGCATTAAGTGAATAGCTAAAGATGAATTGTATATATGTTTAATTGCATGACCAATTATTACTGTCCATGCCAGTTTATTTCGACCTTGATATAATTCTGATTCTGAGTTATGTTTAGACACTAAATTATCCAAATGTAATTAATAACAGAAAAAAGTATACTATATTTACCTACCCTAAATAGTACATAAACATCCTTAAAATTGTTAAAGGAGTAAAATGAAAGCAGCTGTTTTTTATAAACCAGGACCAAAAATATCTATAGAAGAAATTTCATTAGAAAAACCAAAAAAAGGAGAAGTGCTAGTAAAGCTAGCTGCTGCAGGAGTATGCCATAGTGATTACAGCTTTATGATTGGACATTATTCTCCAACCAAAGCCCCGTTTGTAATGGGACATGAAGGAGCAGGAATAATAAGCGAAGTTGGAGAAGATGTAATTACAACTAAGCCAGGAGACAAAGTAATATTTTCTATGGACTCTATGTGCGGCAAGTGTACAAACTGTTCAACAGGTAATCCAACTATGTGTTTAACATATGGAAGAACTTTTACAATGCCAGACGGAACAGCAAGGTTTAAAAAAGGAAATCAAGATATCTACCATATGGTTGGAGCATTCTCAGAATATACTGTAGTACCAGAAGACCAAGTAATTATAGTACCTAATAATACTCCTTTAGATAAAGCATCCACTATAAGTTGCGCTGTGGTAACTGGCCTTGGAGCAGTAGTAAACCGAGCAAAAGTACAAATAGGTGAAACTGCTGCTGTTTTTGGTTGCGGTGGAGTAGGCCTTAATGTAATACAAGGATGTAGTATAGCCGGAGCAACACAAATTATTGCAATAGATACTGTTGAATCAAAATTAGAAATGGCATTAACAATGGGCGCAACTCACATTATCAACCCAACAAAAAACGATCCTTTACAATCAATTATGGATATAACTTCCGATGGCGTAGATTATGCTTTTGAAGTAGTAGGGTCAACTAGTTTAATAGAACTCGCGTTTTCAACAATTAAAAGAGGCGGTAAAACAGTTATAGTAGGTGTGCCTGCAACAAATTCAAAAATAACTATTGATGCATCAACTCTGTTATTTGATAGATCTATAATGGGATCCCTACATGGTAATGCTAATCCAAGAGTAGATTTTCTTTGGATGTTAGATTTATATAACACTGGAAAATTGAAAATTGACGAATTAATTACAGGCTACAGGCCACTTAATGAACTTAATGAAGCATTTGACGACTTAATATCAGGAAAAAGCATAAGAACTATTCTTACTTTTGAATAGATTTAAGAGCATCGCAAGGAAATGTTTGATACTCTTAAATCTAAGAAAAATACTTTATTAAATCCTATTTTTTAAGCAATGATACGTTATTTACATAAACACTAGGTTCAGAAGAAACATAACCAACTTCTTCTGTAAGCTCTGGTCCGTGCTTCATATAAAAATCAACAAATGTTTTTACTTGAGGTTTAGTTGCATAGCTACTTGCACTTACATATATAAATAATGGCCTTGCAAGAGGCTTATAAGACCCATCTTTAATAGTTTCTGAAGTAGGATTTATGCATCCATCTCCAGCATCAATAGCTACCAATTTAAGTTTATCTTGATTCTCTATAAAAAAAGCATAACCAAAATATCCTAATGCATATTTATCTCCAGCAATACCACTAACTAAAACATTATCATCCGCACTAGCTGTATAGTCAGGACGAGAAGCTTGTGCTTCACCATTAATTGCTTCAGTGAAATAATCAAATGTTCCAGAATCTGTATCAGGTCCATAAAGCCGAATCTTTTCAGCTGGAAATGTAGACCTAACTTGATTCCAATTATTTATAGTTGACCCTGGCTCCCATATCATCTTTAATTCTGCTATTGTAAGACAATCTACAAAATCATTATTTGGATTGACCATAACAGAGAGTCCATCATCCCCAAGTCTCAATTCATAAAATCCAATATTGTTTTCTGTAGCTTTTGCAGCTTCTTTATCTTTAATTAATCTTGAAGCATCGGATATATCAGTTTCGCCATTTGTAAACCTTTTAAATCCTCCACCAGTACCTGAAACTCCAACATTAACTCTAACATTTTTATATTCTTTAGAAAATTCTTCAGCTACAGCTTCAGAGATTGGGTAAACTGTACTAGATCCATCTATTTCAACTACTCCAGTTAATTCATCCTTATTAGAGTTAGAGGCTGGTGCAGCAGATGTTTCTATTACATCAACTGAGTCTTCACTTTGAAAAAGAGAACACCCTGCAATCATTACTAAGACTCCAAAAATCATTAAAGCCTTAGATAGTTTTATTATGGCTTTCATTTTGCCACCTTTCTTTTTTAAATTACCTAAATAAATTCTATAGGCTTAAAATTGGATTATTGTTAAATTTAGGTTAAGATCACATTAACTCTTAATTAAAATTTAAATTGGAGAACAAAATGGAAAAAATCATGACAGTTACAGGGCCAATTGAGCCAGAAAAGCTTGGGATGACACTAACTCACGAACATATATTTTGCGACCAATCTAGAGAGATGGGGCAAGGCAGAAATCCTCTATTAAATGACATAGAACTTGCTTATGAAGAACTTATGCTATATAAAAATGCTGGAGGACAAACTCTGATTGACCAAACTACAAAGGGGCTAAGAGGTGGAGTTAAAGATGGGGCAACAAGGGAAATTCTTAACGAACCTCATCCACTAGCTATTCGAAATATGGCTAAACGCACAGGATTAAACATTATTCTCGGTACTGGATGGTACAGACAACCTTATTATCCTGAATACATTAATCAAATAAAGACTAATGAATTAACTGATGAATTCATTAGAGACATTAATATTGGAATTGATGATACTGATGTACGAGCAGGTATATTAGGAGAAATAGGTGCTGATACAACATGGATAAGCCCAGCTGAAGAAAGGGTCTTCCGCGCAGTTGCAAGAGCACATACACAAACTGGAGTAACAATTGCAACCCATACTTCAGGAATGACTATCGGTTTAGATCAATTGGACCTTTTAGAAGAAGAAGGAGTGAACCTAAATAGAGTTATTGTTGGACATTGTCATTCATATAATAATCATGAATATCACCTTGAAATTGCGCGCAGGGGAGCATATTTACAATTTGATCGAATGGGGCAAATGGAAGGGTATGAACCAAATACCTGGCTTGCTTTAATAGTAAAATTAATTAACGCAGGATATGAAAAACAAATACTCTTATCTCATGATATATGTGCAAGAAACAATCTAGTAGGCTATGGTGGCAATGGATATGCATATATAGCTACTAAGCTTGAACCTATTTTAAATAATCTTGGGGTTAATCAAGAACAATTTAAACAGCTAACAATAGAAAATCCAAAAAGAGCTTTAACTGGAGAAAATTAACACCCATTTAGAAAGGATATTTAATGAAAACTAATCCCATAATATATAATCATGCAAAAACACTTTTGAAATCTGGCAAGCCAGTTAAAGTGATTAATATATTTGAATTTTTAAACCCTTCCACTATTCAAATATCATCTCAACTTGGTTATGACATGATATTAATAGAAAATGAACATGTCATGCAAAAATCTGATCAGTTATCAAGCGCATTTCTATTAGCACGCTCAATCGGAATAACTCCTGTTGTAACAGTAATAGAGCCTAACCGTTCAATAGTATCAAAAATGCTAGATTCAGGAGCATTAGGAATAATTTTATCGCATGCTGAAACAATTGAACAAGCAAAAGATTTAGTAAAATGGTCTAAATATCCACCAAAAGGAGAGCGCGGACTTGCCTTAGGAGCAAATATAGAATATCAAGTTAAAAATATTCCTTCTTACTGCAATGAAGCAAATGAAGAAATACTATTATTATTAAAAATTGAATCAGTAAAAGGTGTTAAAAATGCTGATTTAATGATGTCAGTAGATGGTATTGACGGTGTGGTTTTTGGACCTGGAGACCTAGCTGCAGATATGCAGCTATATGGACAATGGGAACACCAAGAAGTATTATTAAAAATTGAAAATGTAATTTCATCTGCAATAAATAAAGGCCTCGCAGTTGAACCATCTATTATGCCAAATGATAAAGAAAAATTTCATAAAGATATTTCACGTGGAATAAAAATATTTGGACCAACTAGAAAAAGCGACTATCAGTTATTTAGAGACGCTGCATATGCAGAAATTGAAAATTATTTGTAAATTTTGAAAGTTGAATAACTAAATTATGATTGATTTAATTATTAAAAATGGAAAAATTATAGACGGAACCGGAGAACCTCCATATACATCTGACATAGCTGTAGATAATGGTAAAATTATTCAAATAGGAGATTCTTCTAGTTTAAATTCAAAAAAAACTTACGATGTAACAGGAAAAACAGTCACCCCCGGATTTATTGATATACATACTCATTCCGATTTTCCTTTATTTGTAGATGGAAGTGCGCAAAGTGGTATTAGACAAGGATTAACTACTGCTGTTATAGGAAATTGCGGTCTTGGACCGGCTCCAGCTCCTAATAAAGAATTAACAAAACAAATTACTATAGGAGTTAAAGATGAATGGGGAATAGATTTTAATTGGAATTCTTTTGAAGAATACTTAAATGCTCTTATATCAAAAGGACAGTCATTAAATATAGCTGCATTAATCCCTCATAGCACTATTCGTCTAGCAGTAATGGGCTTTGAAGCTAGAGAACCAACCTCTAAAGAGCTAGAAATGATGAAATCATTAGTGGATCATGCTATGTCAGCTGGAGCAATAGGACTTTCCACCGGATTAGAATATTCACCAGGATTACACGCTAAAGAAGATGAAATTATTGCTTTAACAAAAATTGTATCAAAATATGGAGGAATTTATGCAAGCCACATAAGGCAACGCGGAGATTTATTTGAAAAAGCAGTTGAAGAAGCCTTAAATATAGCTAAGGTTGCAGGTGTCCAAGCCCAACTATCTCATCTTGCACCAAGGCCATACGCACCTAAAGACTCTTTCGACAATATATTACAACTAATATATAAATTTATTGATAACTATGGTCCTGTAGGAATAGATACTTTCCCAGATCCTTGGGGGCCAGCTTACCTTTTAGATTTAGCGCCAACATGGATACGAGAAGGCACTGAAGAAGATGTATTAAAGAGACTTTCAGACCCTTCTTTTTTAATGGAAGAAACAAAAGATTATTTTGAAAACCCAACAAATTTTCTTTTGAAAATAGGAGGCTTTGAAACATTCTTTCTGACTCACTCAAATTCCCATACTAATTTAATAGGTAAATCTATAGAAAATATAGCCTATGACTGGTCAACAAGTCCTATAGAAGCTATATTTAAACTAGCATATGATGATGGTAAGGACTTTGGAAATGTATTAATTCGACATATATTTGCAACACAAGAAGATTTAGATAAACTAATCAAACAGCCTATATGCAGTATTGAAAGTGACGGCGCATCGACATCAAAGGAAGGGCTTTTAAAAGATTTAGTTATGAACAGATCCAGCTTTGGTTATGCCCCAAGGTTTATAAAAGAATATGCCCTAGATCGAAAAATAATATCTGTAGAAGAATCAATTAGAAAATTAACCTCCTTACCTGCTAAATCAGCTAAACTAAATTCAAGAGGAATCTTAAAACCAAAAATGTCTGCCGATATTGTTGTACTTGATTTTAATAAGCTTAAAGACAACACTACAGATAATAATCCTCAAGAGTATCCATCAGGTATTGAGTTAGTAACAGTAAATGGCAAAGTAGTCTTTGATAACAATACTCACTTAGGAACATTACCAGGTGAATTAATAAAGCTATAATCTAGGTTCTAACTTTATTAAGAACATTTATTATACTTTTTCTTAAAGCCGAAACAATAAATTCAATATTTTCTTCATCAATTATATATGGCGGAACAATTTCAACATGATCACCATCAACACCATCTACTAAGCCTGTTACACCAGCTAAAATTAATAACCCATTATCTCTAGCCTCAGCTTCAATAAGATGCCCAATATTCATATTTGAATCAAATGGAATTTTTGATTCTTTATCTGCAACAATTTCAACTCCAACTAAGAGACCTTTACCTCTCACATCTCCAACATATGGAACCTCATAAAGCTCTTCTTTAAGTCTTGAAAGCAATCTGTCGCCCATTCTTTTCGCATTATTAACCAAATTATGTTTTTCTATATAATCAATTACAGCTAAACCTACAGAACAACTAAGCGGGTTTCCTCCATATGTAGAGCTATGTGAAACATTTCTACTTCCCTTTGAAAAAGCCCCCCATACATCTTCAGCAAGTATAGTTGCCCCTATAGGAGAATATCCTCCACCCAGACCTTTTGAAGTAGTAATGATATCTGGAGACACATTCCAATGATCTATACCCCAATTTTTACCAGTCCGACCAAGGCCGCACATCACTTCATCAGAAATAAATAAAACATCATATTTATCACAAATTTTTCTGACTATTTCATAATATCCTTCAGGAGGTACTACAGCAGACATAGACGTACCTATTATAGGTTCTGCAATAAAAGAAGATATATTTTCTGGACCCTCTTGTTTTATAACTTTTTCTAATTCATTTGCATAATTCTCTGCACAAGAATTATGAGAATCTTTAGATGAACATCTATAACAATAAGGGGGAGAAATATGTGGAAAATCAAGCAACAAGGAGCTATTACTTCTTCTCCATGTAGTACGACCACTCATTGATAAAGTAGCCACAGTATTACCATGGTAGCTTTGCCATCTTCCAATCACTTTTCGTTTAGTATAATTACCTCTTTCATAATGATACTGATACGCAAGCTTAAGCGCTGCCTCATTAGCTTCTCCACCACTTGAAGAAAAAATAGTTTTTGTGTTCCCCATACCTGGCGGAGCCCATTGGTCAAGTTTTTTTGCTAATTTTTGTCTAGGAATATTATCAGTTGTTCCTCCGTAAGTATACGCAAGTTCTTTAACTTGCTTTGAAACAACTTCTTGTATTTCTTTAACTCCATGCCCTATATTTACTACGCATACACCACCAGCTGCATCTAAATATTTTTTATTATTTTCATCAAATACATAAACTCCATCACCTCTTGTAATAGTAATATAATCTTCGTCAAAATCCCCATAAAGAACATTATTAGATTTATTCATATATAAAAACCCTTTCAAGATTATTAATTAATATACATCTATTTAGCATATATATTAAACTACTTTGTACATATGGCTTTGTTTAAATCCAGTAATTATTGGCATATACCCACTTAAATAATTATCTAAATCCCTGTCTCCAGTATCAACTCGTAATGGATTGCCTGATAATGCTGTAAGCTTTGATGAAGAAGATGCAACAATAATGTTTTCTTTACCTATAGTTTTAATTATCTTTGAACTGATCTGCTGATTTCCTCTTCCAAAAATATAACCTTGACCTCCAATTATTGTAACAATTATTTTTGCTTTCCTGGCATTTATAAATTCTAATATGGTATTTTCATTAACATCACTTGCAACTAATTTATTATTAAATATAATATCTACTCCAAGAAGTGTGTTCTGCAAACCTAATTCATCCATCATTGGCTGCAAAGTTGTACCAGAACTAATTATATAATAAGTATCCTTTTCGATTAATCTAATTAATTCCCTTGATATTCCAATAAATTCTTCTTTCTCTGTAGTAATAGTTGTAGTTTTAGACCCTTGAACTAAAGTTGGAGCATCTAAAGTATACATATATCCATAAATCTGAGCTGAAAGCTTTCCATTTCTAAAAGCATTTTCATCTATATCCATTATTTCTGCTAATTTTACCGCACTTAAATCGCCAGATAAAAACTTAGCTGCTGCTTTACCTGCATAATAAGCAGTTAAAGCATATATTCCAGAATAAATTTTAACACCTGCAGGTATTCCTAAAACAGGAATTGATTCTACGATAGATTTATGAATATCTCTAGCTGTCCCATCTCCGCCCGCAACTAAAATTAATGAAACGCCTAAATTTTTCATTTCACTTGCAGCTCTTATTGTATCTTCAGATGTAGTATCTAAATTATGTATACCAATTGTTATAGGTGTTATACCACAATCCTTTGCAACGTCTTCACCCATAAGACCTGGACAAGTAACCAAATCAAAATCATCTTTTAAATGCAATAAATGCTCTAATGCCTGCTTTGTTTTTAAATTAGATTCAGGCTTTGCACCTAATTCTCTCGCAAAATATAAAGCTTTTTGGCCATCACTACCTTTTAAACCTACTTTTCCTCCCATACCGGCAATAGGGTTAACAATTAGTCCAAGCTTCTTTTTTTGTTTTGATTGCATTATTAAATAAAATCCTGAATTGAAAAATAATATTTAATTTTATATTTTCAACCCTAGTAATTTAATTGCATTTAAACCAAGAACTTTTTTCTTAGCCTCTTCTGAAATTTCAGCAGTCACAATTCTTCCCACCCCAAATCTTCCATCTAATAAAGGCATGTCAGAACCAAATAAAACTCTATCTTCTCCGGCCTCATTCACTAAAAATTCTATAGTTCCATGAGAACCATATGAAGTACAAGTTTCAAGATAAATATTTTCCGAACTTTTTGAAGCTAATACTGCTTCTTTTTGCCCAGAAGTACTATTTCCAGAATGAGCTAAAACCCATCGAATATTAGGAAATTTTTTTGACAAACCAATAAATTTCAGAGGGCCCGTGAGTTCATCTGACAACGAACCAGTTCCACCTGAAGTATGACTCATAATAATTAAATTATTATCATTTGCCCATTCGAAAATAGGATAATACCCCTCATTATCTACTGGCTTCCCATAATAATCTGGGTATATTTTTAAAAACTTCATTCCAAGTTTTCCAAAACATCTCTCAAGTTCCGGAATAGCTTCTTCAGGATAATGAGGTGTTACAAATCCAACTCCAACAAATCTATCTGGATAATTATCAACAATTTTTGAAACAAGATTATTTGCTCTTTTTGCATCTCCATGAAATATACAATTAATAGATGCAATATCTATTCCAGCTACATCCATTAACTCAACAAATTTATCACTATTTACATGATATCCAGATGCAGACCATCCACCAGCATGAGTATGAAAATCAACAACAGGAGTATTCATTAATTTATACCTCCTAATAAATTTTCTAAATTGGTTGAAGTAATTTTCTTAATATCATCATCTTTTAATCCAGAAAAATATAAAGAATAAAGCTGAGGAGAAAATGGAGAATCTGGGAACCTGGAACCATATAAAACCCTATCAACTCCTATTTGATTAACTAAAATATTCATACCGTCAGCAATAACAAATCTAGAAATTTCAATATTTATATTTGGAAGAGATTTAAGTAAATGCATTAACCAAGGATAATGTCTATAATGAATTTCAGTTAATACAACTTTAATATTCGGATATTCTTTAAAAACTTCAAATATATCATCAGGGTCAACTTCTTCAATTGAAATAAATAAAGAAATTGAATTATTTACCATTGAATCTAACCAAGAATCAACCATCCATTTTTTAAATGGATACTTATGGGATAAGGGAGCAAATCTGATACTTTTTACATTATGCTTTAAAGTTGTATCAATTGCATTCTGCATATTATCTATACCAGGACTCCAGACAAACTGAGGCATTAATGCATTATTACCATTTATGCTTTCAATTAAAATTGAATTGCCATCTATAGAGTCAAAATTAACAGAATGAGGGCTATATACTAAAGAACGATCGATTCCTGATTTATTCATATATTTTAGTAAATCAGGAGCATTATCAACTAATACTCTTTGACTATGTTTTCTACCTAAAGCAACGTTAGCATCAAAAACTGGAAAAACAGGTTTAAAATTAGTTTCTATTTGTCCCATAAAAAAACCTTTACAATAAAAAAATAATACAAAACCAGATTAACAGGAGATATCCTTATTGGTCAAACCTTAAGACGATTTTATTGCCAATTTATTTATTACCAAGAGAGTTAACATTACCCTGTCCAAGTATAATATTATTTACTTCAGATATAATTTTTTCTGCTTCAGTCATAAATTTCACTTGGTCACCTTGGGAATTATTGTAAATTTCAACTAATGAAGACTTTATATAAGTAGTAAGTATCTCTGCATCAAGTAATTCTTCAACTGAGGGGCCTGCAGAATCAAGCAATGTCTGTTGTTGTTTTTGTAATTCATTAGAAAGATTTGTTATATCTTCCTGCAAAATATTATTTATCATTTGTTCCTGCTGAATATCTTTTCGCATTTGCTCAATATCAGACCTAAGTTGTTTATTATATTGATCTAAATCTAAATTTTGCATTTTCAACATTTCAATTTCTCTTTCAGGAGAGTCATATTCATTATTAGTTGAAGCAGAATTATTTTCTTGATTGGTAAGTACATCTTGAGCGCCACCAGTACCCTGTCCAACAACATCGCTACAACCAATTAAGCATAAAATTAATATTGATGTAATTACAAAAATAAATTTTTGCATCTCTTTCTCCTTCTGTTTACTTATCTTCTATTTTATAAATATATATTATTATAAAATAGAGTATTATCACCTAGATATTTATTTAACAATTTAATTAAATTATAAAAATAAAAAAACTTCCTTGAGCTATAAGTTTTTGCTACAATTAAATTATACTCTGAAAATCAAAAAGTCAAAAAATGCCAAACGAACAAATAGAAAATATAATTATAATAGGCTCAGGGCCTGCTGGAGACACTGCTGCTCTATATTCAGCAAGAGCTGATTTAAATCCTTTAGTAATTGAAGGAATGCCCCCTGGAGGGCAACTAACAATTACAACAGATGTAGAAAATTATCCTGGGTTTCCAAATGGTGTACAAGGTCCAGAACTAACAGAGCTATTTAGAAAGCAAGCTGAACGCTTTGGTGCTCGATTTTTAACAGGATCAGTAACAAATGTAGACTTTGGCAGTTTACCTTTTAAACTAACAATAGAAGATGAAAAAAATATTTTTTCTAAAGCTATAATAATAGCTACTGGAGCAACGGCAAAACTACTTGGCTTAAAATCTGAGAGTAGACTAATGGGCAGAGGAGTGTCTGCCTGTGCAACTTGTGACGGATTTTTCTTTAAAGATAAAGAACTAATTGTTGTTGGAGGTGGAGATACTGCAATGGAAGAAGCAACTTTCCTTACCAAATTTGCAAGCAAGATTTACATTGTACATAGAAGAAATGAATTTCGTGCTTCAAAAATCATGCAACAAAGAGTCTTAAACAATGAAAAAATTGATGTTATATGGAATAGCAATGTAGTTGATATTTTAGGCGAAAATGACGTTACAGGCGTAAAACTTGAAAATACGATTTCAAAAGAAATTTCTGATATGCCAATTGATGGAGTATTTCTAGCAATTGGACACAAGCCAAATACTGATTTATTCAAAAATATTATCGATTTAAATGAGTCTGGATATATAATTACTAAAAATGGAACGAACACAAATATTCCAGGAATATTTGCTTGTGGAGATGTTCAAGATTGGATATACAGACAAGCTGTTACTGCTGCTGGCACTGGCTGTATGGCTGCAATAGATGCTGAAAGATTTCTTGAGAAATAAATATAACCCTGGCGGAGGGGAGAGGATTCGAACCTCCGAGACCCTTACGGGCCTAACGGTTTTCAAGACCGTCGCAATCGTCCACTCTGCCACCCCTCCAAGCAATAAATAATTGTAGTAGTTTTCTTCAAAAGTGTCCAATTAGAAATTATTTATTATTTATAAATTTATAATTTCTATTGGTTCAACTTCATATAAAAGATCAATTTTTAAGACTTTAGAATAAAAATATAATTCTCCATCTAATGCTTTTTTTATATTATTCCCATTTCTAAAACCATGTTGTTCATTCTCAAAAAATATGGATGATACAGTCGTGCCATTAGCAATCAATGATTTTAATATTTTTTCTGATTGTGATGGGGGAACAATTTTATCTTCTAATCCTTGAAATATAATCATTGGAGTATTTATAGATTTAACATTATTTAAAGGGGATCTACTATAATATTCATCAATATTTTCTGGAAAAGGGGCTATAAGTGTATTCAGGTACTTGGATTCAAATTTATGAGTATCTAATAATAAGCCTTCTAAGTCACTTACTCCGTAATAACTAGCTCCAGCAGCAAAGATATTCGATCTAGCTAATGCAGTCATAACCGTAAATCCTCCTGCACTACTTCCTCTAATTACAACCCTGTTTTTGTCCACTATATTGTTGTTAATTAAATACTGAACTCCATTAATACAATCTTCAACATCTGCTATTCCCCATTTACCATTAAGTGCCTTTCTATACTCTGTCCCATACCCAGTACTACCTCTATAATTCACATCTAAAACTGAGAACCCTCTACTAGTCCAATACTGCACCTCCATATTTAATGTAATTGAAGCAGACCCAGTTGGACCACCATGGATAATAACAATTAATGGTGGTTTTTCATTATCATCTGCAACAAAATCATTAGAACAGGGCGGATAGAAAAAAGCATGTGAATCTGCCTCTTCTGTAGTTTTAAATTTTATAGGTTCTGGTTTAGAAATATAATTTAAAGGAATATCTAATGACATAGATTTTTTTAGTGTATTTAATACGTTTGTATTTATATTAAATTCAAAAATTGAAAAAACTTTTGAAACACTGCCTCCTCCAAAATATATTTTTCCTTGATCAATTTCAATATTACTTCTTGAAAAATCATATCCTTCTTCAAGTTCAATATCTTCTAAAGTATTTGCTTTTAAATTAATTTTGCCTATATACCAATATCCATTTTTGGTATATTTAGATATTATTAAATCAGAAGATGCAAAAACATAGTTACTCATGCCAAACACCCACATAGGAGAACCAAATTCAGCTTTAGCTTCTAAAACAATCTCTACTTGATTATCATTATATCTATATAAATTCCACCAACCATTTCTATCAGATACAAAATAAAGAATCCCATCAGGTGACCATTCTGGTTGAAATACAGATTCTTGATCAGAAATAATTTTTCTTTTATTAAATAAAAATCCTTCACTATCTAAATCAGCAACCCACAATTCGTTACCATCCCAGGGCATATTAGGGTGGTTCCATGAAAGCCATGCCATATTTTTTCCATCAGGACTTATTCTAGGATTTGAATAAAAATCATTCCCTGTCACAATAACTTTTTCATTTAATTTATTATTAAGATCTATAAAAATAATTTCATTTAATGGTTCATTTTTTCCATTATTATGGGATTCTCTAACAGATACAATATTATTTCTATGTTTATCAAAAACTAGGTCTGCATATCTCATTTTTTGCATTTGAGAAATTAACTCAGGGTCATTTTTACCAAATTGTCTGTAAATTAATTGGTTTTTATTATTTACAAAATAGGTAGTCCCATTAGCTATACAGACAGGTCCACCGCCATATTCATGAACTCTACTTCTAACACTATATTCACTAGGATTTATATCTATATTTGAACCTTTAGGATTATATTTCACCAACACATTTCTACCAGATTCTTCAGGCCTCATTTCTATCCAATAAATATCCCCATTATCCAGTCTGATTTCACTCAATCCTACAGTTTCTTTTACAACAAAGTCAGATGTAATTATTGACTTCCAAGAGCCAAAAGGTGCAATTTTAAGATGGTTCACATTTTCACCTATTATTAAGTCTATTATTATATAAATACTTAAGTTATTATAATCTTAATTTAAACTAACAAACAAAAATATGTATGAGGAATTAAGGAGTATGGGAAAAGAATCAAGCTTTATTTGGCCAAAAGATGGATATTTCTATAACATATATAGCTCAAAGCCATTCCATATTGAAACAAATAAATTAATTGAACATAGAGGAGAAGATAGTGTATGGTCTGAACCAGTCTTATTTACTGATTCAAGTACAGTAGCTATTAAAGCAGATATGCCTGGAGGGCTTGGAGGCAGCGCAGACGATCATGTTCACTATGATTTTGTTGAATGGTGGATAATTTTAAAAGGTAAACTAGAATTTCAAATAGGTAACTATGAACCTTTCGTTGCTTCTACAAATGATATCGTATCAGCCCCAATAGGACTTAGACATTTGATTATTTCATCTGCAAATGAGCAATCAGTTAGGTTAATTATAGGAGTACCAGGTGGTTCTGGACATGACAACAAAAAGCTAAAAGGTTCACAAGACGAACTTCTTCCTAAAAGAAATAATCCTCCAAACCTTATACACAATGAAATGCAAGAAACAATAAAAAAATTTGGAAATTCTTGCTGGTCAAAAACCATTCTGAAAAATCAACATACTCAAGCACAATTAATATCAGAAACACCTGATTCTATTAATTCATCAAGATATAAAGACCCATTTAACCAATGGTATATAGTTATTCAAGGAAACATACATTTTTCTTTTGAAAAAAACGATGATATAAATGCAGTTGAGGGAGATATAGTATATATACCTAAAGACCTTACTTATAATATAAATAACTTAGGGTCAAAAACTTCTTTAAGAATGTCTATATCTAAACCAAGATAATAATTTAATCACTTCCCAAAAGATATCTTTTTAAAGGATTCAGCGTATTGCATACCTTTTCCTTGAGCCCTTTCTCTTCTCCATTCTTTCATGCGCTTGCTTACTACCTCTCTATCGTTAATTGCAAGCTGCGAAACATGATTCATTAAAGCATCAATCGATGTTTCAATATGCTTACTAACATCAATCCACAAATCAGGTTCAGGATGTCCAAATATCCATGCTTCAGCAACTTTATGAGGCTCCAACCCAGCTTCTAATAATTCAGGAAATGTTAAACGATCACGTGCAGTAGGAAAAATTGCAGATAACGTAGCTTCGCCTGCTGCAATATGATCAGGATGCCCCACTCCCCATCCTCCATCTAAATTTCTCATAGGATATTGACAAATAACTATATCTGGACGATGCCTTCTAATCTCTCTAGCAATATCTCTTCTTAAATCTAAATGAGGAGTCAAATAGCTGTCTTCATAATCTAGGAAAATAATATCTTTTAATCCAAGTACTTTGCCTGCATTAATTTGTTCCTGTTTTCTAATTTTTGATAACTTACTTTGAGTCATACCTGGCTCGCTACTACCTTTACTTCCATCTGTACACATTACATATACAAACTCCCAACCTTCACTAATTAGCCTTGCTACAGTGCCCGAACTTCCATATTCAGCATCATCAGGATGTGCAACAACTACCATTCCTCGGCTATATTCATTATAAGATTTATTTTCCTTCATAGAATCTCCATAAGCATAAATATTTGATTTGTCTAATTTCATTTCTCACTCTTTAATACTAATTATAATAATGATTCACTAGCATGGTAAATAAATTCCATCAATATATTTGGATAAATACCAAGAAAAACTAAAGCAAATAGCAAAAAAACTAAAATAGATTTAGTTAATATTGGCAAACTAATAGCAATTTGATCTTCATTATTATCAATATATATTTTACGAATAACGTGTAAATAATAATAAAGTGAGATTAAGCTAGTTATAATTGCTATACCAACATACCATAAAGATATTTGTGTGCCTATTGCATTAAATAAATAAAATTTACTAGTAAAACCTACAAAAATTGGCAAACCTCCTAATGAAATTAATGATGCTGTAATCAACAATGACATTAAAGGAGATCTAGCATTTAAACCTCGCATTATATCAATTTGTTCGTCATCAGAATTGCCAAAAATGATATCCACACATAAAAATATAGCAATACTCGCTAAGCTATATGATATTAAATGTAAAATAATTCCATTAACTATTAATCTGCTAAAATCAACTATAATTAAACCTTTTTGATCTAAAGTCCCAATTGCAGCTAAACCTAGTAAAATATAACCAGCATGACCAATACTTGAATAAGCTAATAATCTTTTTATATTTGATTGAATTAACGCTACTACATTTCCTAACACCATAGAAACAATTGAAAATCCAATTAAAATAAGCTGCCAATCTTGTGCAATAGGGATTAATCCTACAACAAGAACGCGAATAAATAATGCTATTACAGCAACTTTTACAAGAACAGCTAAATATGCTGTTACAGGTGTTGAAGACCCTTCATATACATCCGGCACCCACATATGAAATGGAACAATTCCTATTTTAAACAAAAATCCTGCAATGAACATAGAAAAACCAATTATCAAACCAAGGCTCATTTCAGAATTCACACTTAATTCTTTTTGAATTTGTGTTAAATTTGTTGTTCCAAGATGACCATATATCTGACTAACTCCGTATAATAATATTGCTGAAGAAAAAGCTCCTAACAATATATATTTAATAGATGCTTCATTTGCTCTATTGCTAAATCTATTAAATGCAACTAAAACATATAAACTAAAACTTAAAAGCTCTAAGCTTATATAAGCCGTAAGAATTTCTGCTGAACTTACCATAAACATCATTGCTAATATGCTGAAAATCACTATACTGTAATATTCAGCTATATACGAAAAATAATTACTTACATAGCTTTTTGATGACAAAATTAATATAGCCCCTAAAATCAAAAAAATAGATTTGAAAAATACTGCATAACCATCTAAAATTAAAATATCTCCATAGATATTAGCCTTAGTATTCCAAATAGGTATAATTGAAAATATAAAAATTAAAATTAAGCCTGCAGAAGCTATATATGCAATATATTCTTTAAACTTAGGTTTAAGAAATAAATCTAATCCAAGTATTATAAAAGCTAAAGAGCCTACTAGTATTTCAGGTATTAGTAAATCTAAATTATTATTCATAAGCCACCTAAAACATTGCTCAAAATCGGTGTAACACCAGATGTAATCATATCAATAAATGGCAATGGATATAATCCTGCAAATAATATTAATCCAACCAAGATTATTCCAGCTGTGTTTTCAAATCTTGTCGCATCTAAATTATTATTTGTATTTTGTTTATTTTCATCTGGCACACCAAAGAATACTTTAGATACTAAACGCAAAATATAAATTGCAGTAATTCCTGCTCCTATTACTGCCAAAGATCCAAATAATATTCCCAAAGAACCATAAGATTTAAAAACACCTAAGAAAATCAATATTTCAGCAGCAAACCCGCTTAATCCAGGTAATCCTAAAGATGTTAGCCCAGCAATAACAAAGAAAACAGATATATATGGCATTTTTTTAAAAATACCTTTAAGTATTAATGTGTCCCTAGTATGCATAGAGTGATAAATTGCTCCAACAGCTAAGAAAAATAGAGCTGTCATAATACCATGAGAAAACATTTGATAAACTGCCCCAGTGAAACCCAATAATTCCATACTAGCTAAGCCCATCAGCACGTATCCCATATGACTTACACTTGAATATCCTACAACATATTTTAAATCAGTTTGACCAAGTGCTGAAAAAGCACCATAAATTACATTTATGCACCCTAATATCATTAATAAAGGCATTAAAGAATTTGCACCCTCAGGAAGTAACGTCATGCCAATTCTAATAATTCCAAAAGCACCTAACTTCATTAAAACCCCAGCATGAACCATGCTTACAGAAGTTGGAGCTGACACATGTCCATCAGGAGACCACGTATGAAAAGGCCACATTCCAGCTAATATCCCAAATCCAATCATAATCATAAAGAAATTTATTTGCTGAAAATTTAACGGGAACTTATCATCTACAACTTTTTGAATTTCTAATATATTAAAAGACCCTAATCCTGCCTGTACAAATATTGCTATAATAGCAATCCAAATTAATACACTACCAGCAACTAAAAACAAAGTTAACTTCATAGCAGCATATTCTTTAGTTCTACTAAAAGTACGAAAATCACTGCTACTACCCCAATAACCGATAAGCAAAAACATAGGCATTACAGATAATTCATAAAAAAGAAAAAAGAAAAACATATCATAAGATACAAAAACACCAAAAACACCAGCTAGCAATAGAAAATAAAGAATAAAAAAGTCTTTGCTACGATTTTGTATATTCCAAGAAGCCATAACTCCTGTAAACATCACAATACCAGTCAATAAAACCATCATTACTGATATCCCATCAACTCCTAAATTTAAAGTTATACCTTTATCTCCTAAAGGCCAAGCTCCTTTAAGGCTTAACCATTCCCAATCCCATAATAACTGTACTCCCCCTGAATTAATGTCATATAAAATAAATATTAAAATAGAAATTATAAAAGTAACAAAGGAAATTATTAATGCAATATATTTAACTAAATTATCTAAATATCCTGGCGTAATAAAAATTAAAGTTGCCCCGATTAACGGCAACAATATTGTCAATATTAGAATATTTTCTTTAATTAAATCCATTATTAATTACCCATCACAAAATTGCCCAAGTAAGAATTAAAATTAAAAATCCAAAAAGCATACTTATCGCATACCCATGCATTTTACCTGTTTGAATCAGCTTGAGTCTCAATCCTAAAAATCTAATTGATAAAGAACTTCTGTCTACTCCAATATCATTAACAACCAATCTGTCAAACAAAGCAACAAATTGTGCAAATCTTATTATTATTTGATTAATAATATACTGATATAATTCATCAATATAATATTTATTTAAAATTAGATTATAATTCCATTTCATTTTCGATTTGTACCAATCGATTAAGTATTTTGAATCCTTAATATAAATAAACCATGCCAATATTAAAGCTACAAATGACAAAATACTCGAAAAAACTATTAATAATAAATTTAAATGTGCTTTATGGCCAGAAATAAAATATATAAACCCTTTAAAAGTTGAAATTTCTAATAACAATATACTCATAAAAATAGCAAGTAAAGCTAATAATATTAACGGCAAAGTCATTAAAATTGGAGATTCTCCAACTTTAGAATTGTCATTTTTTAAAGAACCAAAAAAAGTAATAAAAGTTAATCTAAACATATATAAAGAACTTAAAAAAGCACCTGCTAATGCAGGCAACAAAATCAAAATTCCACCTTTTTCAAATACAGTCAAAAGAATTTCATCTTTACTAAAAAATCCACTCAATGGTATTATGCCTGCCAAAGAAACAGAACCTATAATAAATGTAATTGCTGTAATTGGCATTTTATTAATCAATCCACCCATTTTTCTTATATCTGTTTCTCCATCCATTTCATGCATTAAGGATCCTGCACCTAAAAATAATAAAGCTTTAGAAATTCCATGAACTATAAGATGAAAAATAGCAGAAGCTACTCCCATAAAACCCAAAGACATCATCATTAATCCTAAATGACTAATTGTTGAATAAGCTAAAACACGTTTAATATCATGCATAACAATAGCCATCGTTCCAGCAAATATAAATGTAAATAAACCAATAAATACAACAAAATCTAAAACATATGGAGCTAATGAAAATAAAGGCATCATTCTAGCTACAAGATAAACTCCAGCTGCCACCATAGTAGCTGCATGAATCAAGGCGCTAACAGGAGTTGGCCCTTCCATTGCATCAGGCAGCCAAACATGAAAAGGAAATTGAGCAGATTTACCCATAGCACCTAAAAATATTAAAAAAGTAGATATTGTTAAAATATTCTCACTTATTCCTCCATTCCTAGCAATATGAAATATAGAAGAAATATCAAATGTACCTGTAGATTTAAAAATTAAAATTATTCCTATTAATAAAGCAACATCACCAATTCTAGTAGTAATAAATGCTTTTTTGGCAGCTTCAGATGCAGCTCTTTTTTCATACCAAAACCCTATTAATAGATATGAACCTAATCCTACTAATTCCCATGCAAAGTATAATAAAATCAAATTATCCACTAAAACAACTGTAATCATTGCTGCAGCAAATAAACTATGTACAGAAAAGTACCAACCAAATCTAGAATCACCTTTCATATAGCTAATGGAATATATTTGAACTAGTAAAGCAACTAAAGTTATTAAACCAAGCATCGTAACTGATAAACTATCGAGTAAAATCCCCCATGTTATTCTCATATCTGAAACCACAATCCAATCAATAGAAAATTTAATCGAATTTAAATCAGATGATAAGAAATCAGTTAGTATAAAAATAAACAAAATAAATGAACACAATATTGTAAAAACTGATATTAAAGAGCTTGCTAGAGGTACTTTGCGAGCAAAAAGAGCTGTCAATACAAAACTAACACCGCATATGATTGGAGGAATATATGTTAAATTAATACCCATAATTCCTCTTTATATTAAAAATATTTACCATTTCATCAAATCAACTTCATCTATATTAACTGAAGACTTATTTTTATAAAGACGCAAAATTATAGCTATAGCAAGAGCTAATTCAACAGCTGCTATAGTAATAATAAATACAACTATGACATGACCAAAAATTCTTTGACTTTCAGAAAAATCTCTAAAAGCAGCAAATCCAATAAAATTAATATTAACTGCATTCAACATTAATTCTATACACATTAAAATTAAAATAGCACTCCTTCTGGTCATCACGCCATAAACACCAATACAAAACATTATTGCACTTAAAATTTGTATGTGAATTAAATCTATCAAGAATCATTCCCTCTGTCTTTTAGTATTACAATCGCTCCTATTAAAGCAACTAGCAATACCAAGGATGCAATTTCAAATGGAATGCCCCAATATTCAAAAAGATCATTACTAAATTTACTAAATTTAACTAAACCTAAATTTTGAGTATCAATTTTAGTCTGATAAATACCTATTATCAGCACAATTAATGCCAGTAAGGTTAAAAATGCAGATATAGGCCAATAATTGATATTTGAGAGACTTCGAAAATCATCTATCTTGGTAAGCATTAAAGCAAATAATATTACAGTAACAACTGCGCCACCATAAATTAAAATCTGAACAATAGCAAGAAATTCAGCCAAAAGCAAAACAAAAATTCCAGCAGTTCCTAAAAGTGCTAAAAGTAAAGAAAAAGAAGCATAGACAATATTTCTAGAAAAAATTACTCCAGCAGAACCAATCAAAACTAAAGCACTAATGATATAAAATATTATTAAAGAAATCATAAAATAAAAAAATCCACCCTACTCTTCATCGACTTTTTTCACAGGAACTCCACTGTTTTTCTCAGGCTGCTTAGGTTGCCAATTTGTATTTGATTGAAATTTAATTCCTAATTTCAATAATTGTTGTAAACCAAATCTATTACCATTACGAACACGCTTACTCAACTCATGTTCATGACTCATCTCAATTGCATCAAAATTACAAACCTCAACACATATCCCACACAAAATACATCTACCTAAATTTATTTCAAATTCATCAATTATTTTTTTACGCCTACTTTTGCCTTCAGAAAATAAAGGATTGTCTTTCATCTTTGCAGTCATACATTCTGTAGGGCATTCACGAACACACACCATGCATCCAGTACAATATGGTTCTTCTACATCATAATCCCATGTGAGAGAAGGGAAACCCATAAATCTGTTTTCTACTTTTATTCTTTTTTCTGGATCCGGATATTGAGCGGTAACCGGACGCCTAAATCCAGTTTTCATAGTTACAAACAACCCAGTCAAAAACCCAATCATTAATTTAATATCCTTTATAAAATTTTATTGTTATTAAAAAGCTAATTAATATCAACTTCACTTTTCTCCTTTAGAAGAGATTTAGCAGATATAACTTGAACAGTATTAATAATGTTTTTAGAAAATTTCCTCTGAATTATAACAGCACTTAATATTAATAAAATTACCGATAAAATTGGCAAAATCCATAAAGGCAATTCATCATAATATATTATACAAGCAGTAATTGTTACATTGATAAAAGCCATGGGAATTAACATTTTCCAGCCAAACGACATTAACTGATCAATCCTTAGTCTTGGATAAGTAGCTCGTATCCAAAAAATCACACTTACAACTAAAATAGTTTTGATCAAAACTACAAAAACAGATAATATAGTTTGTAAATTACCAGAAAATGGAATATTTGGCCAATGCCAACCGCCCAAAAACAATAAAACAGTTAATATACTAATTGTAAATGTATTAATATACTCTGCCAGAAAGAAAACTGACCAATGGGCGCCACTATATTCAACAAAAGGACCTCCAACAACTTCGGATTCTGCGTGATGAATATCAAAAGGAGTTCTACCTAGTTCAGCTAATCCAGCAATAAAAAATAAGACTAATCCCAGAGGTTGAATAAAAATATTAGGAATTTGGGATTGTTTATCAACTATTTCAACCAAATTTAAAGATTGACTTAATATTGCAATAGTAAGAATAGCCATTATAAGAGGAATTTCATAACTCATTAGCTGTCCTGCAGCCCTAAGCCCTCCCAAAACAGCATACTTATTTGCAGATCCCCAGCCTGCCATAATCAAGCCCAAGACAGATAACACTGATATAGCAACAATAAAAAACAATCCTAAATCTAAGCTTCGAATCACCATATTTTTACCAAAAGGAATAGTAACCCATAATAAAAATGCAGGAACAAATACAACTATTGGCGCAAACCAATATACCAATTTATCTGCCCATGCTGGTAAAATATCTTCTTTAGAAATTAATTTAATTGCGTCTGCTATTGGCTGCAAAGCTCCATGAAAACCTACTCTCATAGGCCCCATTCTCATCTGAATTCTTGCTAAAACTTTACGCTCTAACCAGACTAATAATAATACTATTATAGTTAACGATAAAAATAATCCGGAAACATAACTAAAATAATTAAATAAATCTGCTATGCTCACCTGTCGACTTCTCCCATAATAATATCGATTGATCCTAAAATAGTAACTGCATCCGCAATATAAGCTCCTTTTAATAAATATTGCAATGACTGTAAGTTTGCAAAAGAAGGAGCTCTTACTTTTACTCTATAAGGTTTGTCAGACCCATCGCTTACAAGGTAAACCCCAAAATCTCCCCTAGGGCTTTCAGTTCTAAAATAAATTTCTCCTTTAGGAGGCCTAGCAATTCGACGAACTTTAGCCAATATAGGACCATCTTCCATCTGGCTCATAGCTTGTTTAATAATTTTTATTGACTGCCTGATCTCTTCCAACCTAACATAATACCTATCCCAACAGTCACCTGAAGAAGCAACAGGAATACCATAATCGAATCTATCATAAATTGAATATGGCTTGGATACCCGGATATCTCTAGCTATTCCGCTAGCACGTAAATTTGGACCACTTACTCCAAAATCTACAGCATCACTAGCACTAATAATTCCCACATTTTTTGTCCTAGCAAGAAACATTTCATTTTTTGATAAAAGCATATCGCATTCTTCTATTCCTTGACTAACTTCATCTAATAATAAACTCAAACGATTATTAAAGTCATCTGGAAGCTCTTCTTTAATACCTCCTATACGAAAATAATTATGCATCATTCTTGCTCCAGTTATAGATTCAAAAAAGCCTTGAATTTTCTCTCTTTCTCTAAAAGCATAAAGTACTGGAGTCATAGCTCCTACATCTAAACCATATGTCCCATAGAATAATAAATGACTTGCTATTCTATTTAGTTCACATAAAATTACTCGAATATAACTTGCCCGGTCGGGTATATCTAATTCCATTAAACTTTCTACAGCCAAGCAGAATCCAAGCTCCATATTTAGATTTGCTACATAATCAAGCCTATCAAATAAAGTTACAACTTGAGCATATCGCTCATTTTCACACAGTTTTTCAGACCCTCTATGTAAATAACCAATATGAGGCTTAACATCAATAATTCTTTCCCCATCTATATTTAATAACAACCTAAAAACCCCATGCGTACTTGGATGCTGGGGCCCCATATTTATCATTAAGTCTACATTATCTGAGTTTATTGTTTTATTAATTTCCATAAGTCTATATTAATAATTACCATTCCTTATAATCATTTATAGGAAAATTTTTTCTTCCAGGATACCCTTCAAAACCTTCAAAAAGAAGCAATGGTTCTAGATTTGGATGTCCTAAAAAGGTGACTCCAAATAAATCATGAGCCTCCCTTTCAAACCAATCTGCAGCACGCCAAATATCAATAACTGAATCAATTTCCGGGTTTTCGACTGATATAGATGTCTTGATAACTAAACTTTGCTTTAATTTAAAAGATGTTAAATGATAAACAGCCTCAAGCTTCTCTTCATAATCAACTAAAGATATGCATTCAAGATAATTAAAATTTAACTCTGAACTGTCTTTTAATAACCTACAAGTAGATTTTATATTTTTTGACTCTATAATTAACTCAATATCTTCTTGTAAATGATTAATGTTTATATCTGGGACAGAAGGAAATCTTTTTGTTAATAAAGATATTAATTCATCTTGCTCGGGTGTGGAAACTAAAATATCTGAATCTTCTTTGCTCTCTTTATTATTTGTCTTTTGATTTTCCACTACTACTCGAATCCTTTTTTATTTTTTCTTGTAGTTGTAATATCCCATACATCAACGCTTCAGGGCGAGGAGGGCATCCAGGAACATAAATATCTACAGGAACAATATGATCTACTCCCATTACCACCGAATAAGATCGATAATAAGGTCCTCCATTTGTTGCACAACTTCCCATGGCTATCACCCATTTTGGATCTGGCATTTGCTCATACAGTATTTTAATAGGCTCAGCCATTTTTTTAACTACTGTACCTGCAACTATCATAACATCTGCCTGCCTTGGAGAAGGCCAGGTTACAATCCCAAAACGATCAAAATCATGATGAGACATATGAGTGCTAATCATTTCAATAGCACAACACGCTAATCCAAAAGATAAAGTCCACAGAGATGATTTTCTGGCGTTAGCAAAAAGGTCATTTGATTTACATACAACAGCATTCGGCAAAACTTTTTCAAAAATACTTGGTTCTGCAATATTTCCTTTGTGTAAATTATCATCACCTATTGATTCTATTGCCATTCTAAAACTCCTTTTTTCCAGGCGTAAATCAGTCCAAAAAACAAAATAGCAATGAACAAAATCATTTCATAAAAGACAATTGGTACTGCTTTTACAAATATTAGTGCCCATGGAAACAAAAAAACAGCTTCAATATCAAAAAGTAAAAAAAGAATAGCAAATACATAATAACGAATGTTAATTTGAGACCAATTATACGAATCAGGCAATATACCACATTCATAGGGTGCATCTTTAATTTCAGATTTACGCTTTGGGGCAATCAAAAAAGAAATTAAAAACATTCCTAATACAGACGATAGTCCTAAAAAACCCATAATAGCTATTACAGCCCAATTAAGGTCATATCCTAAAGGCAAAATTAGCTCCTAATATAAAACTGCGTTGGCTCTAAATAATTTTAGCATCGGCTTTAAATCACTGTCAAACTATTTATTGACTCAAATACCTAGCTATCTCATCTCTTTTGAATACAGGCATCTGTTTTATACCATTTTTAGTAGATAACATTAATCCATATTCTTTAGGCATAATTTTTCCGATTTTATAGCCAAATGAACCAGAAAGATAAAGATTATCAATTAATTTTTTAGAACTTTCAGGTTTAACTGTACACAATAATGAGCCTGATGCAATCATTCCAAAAGGATTTATTCCTGTTTTTAAACAAATTTCTAAACATTCAGGTAATATATATATATTATTTTCTTCTATGTGCAAGCCTACATTTGCAGCTTTTGACACTTCTTGCAAAGCTCCAAATAGCCCGCCTTCCGTAGGGTCATGCATAGAAGTTATAGCGCCAGAATTTATTGCAATTTCACTATCCTTTTTGACGCTTATCCCCGGTTTAAACAAAAAATTCTTAGCATTACTAATATATTGCTTGCTTATGCCCATAGATAAAAGTTCCGTTTCTTTTTCTCTAGCAAGAATAGCAGTTCCCTCAATTGCTATACCTTTAGTTAAAATAATTTCATCTCCCACTTTTGCACCTGAAGTATAAATCACGTCTCTTTTATTAACTTCTCCCAGAATCGCACCAATCGCTAAAGGCCTCTCAAGTCCATAAGTTATCTCTGTATGCCCTCCAATTAATGTAATATTTGCATCTTCACAAGAATCAATTAATTGGTTAAATATATTTGTAATTGACTTTTTTGAATAACTCTCAGGAAAAAGCAATGTTGTCATTAACCATTTTGGCGTAGCTCCCATAACATATAAGTCATTTGAATTAATTTGCACCAAATACCATCCAATATTATCAGTTACAAAAGTTATTGGATCCATCTTTGCAACAAGAAAACGATCCCCCAAATCAATTACTGCAGCATCCTCACCTGCTGTAGCTCCTAAAATGACTTTAGGATCTTTAATGTTGATTTTAGAAAGCAAATTTCCTAATAATTCTAATGGGAGTTTTCCAGCCTTCATCTTGTTACCTATAATTTATAAATTAAATAGTTTATGATAAGGATAAATGCTACCATAAACTAACTATATGATTAATACAATTTTTTTTGATTTATACGGAACTTTAGCGGGTTTTTCACCTGATAGATATAAAATTCAATCTCAAGCTTGTGCTAAATTTGGATATAAAGTTACTAGGGATGGAATTACTAGAGGATATGCTATCGCTGATAATTTCATGTCAAAACAAAATCAAGTTTATCCAATTAGAAATATGAATTCTCAAAAGAAAAAAAAATTTTTCTCTCAGTACCAAAAATTCATATTAAGCGGAGATGAAATTAATATATCTGAACTAACTGCTACCAAAATATGGGATTATATTAAAAAAATCCCTTACGATTTAGCTTGCTATGATGATGTATTTCCCTCTTTAAAAACTTTAAAATCAAAAGGATTCCAATTGGGCTTAATATCAAATATGAACACAGACGGAAATAATCTATCTTTAAAACTTGGATTATCCAATTACCTTGACTTCATAATTACTTCAAAAGATGCAAACTCAGAAAAACCTCATAAAAAGATTTTCATGAGAGCTTTAGGCCAAGCAAAAGTTTCTGCAGAAAACTGTATACACGTTGGAGATCAAATAATTTCAGATATAAATGGTGCCAGAAATGCTGGAATCACTCCAGTATTAATTGATAGAGATGGCATTCACAATGATTTTAAAGAATGTAAAAGAATTATCTCTCTTGCCGAACTATACAAAATCATTAAATGATTTCAAATATGAAATTTTTTATTGAAATCTATTAACTTAATCAATATATCTAATAATTCTTTTTTCCAAGAAGAATTATCCTCACTAGAATTAATTGTTAACCTATTGCTACCAATAAGAGCTGAATCTGTAAGGCATTTTTGAAGTGCTTTTTTTGCCCCTCCTATATCATATATAAAAGTTAAAAAGAATTTCTTTTCTTTTCTAACTATAGATTTTAAATTAAGCTCTTTAGCAATTGATACTACTCTGTTAATATAAAGTAGATTTTTTACTGGCCCAGGTAACTCCCCAAACCTATCACTTAACTCATCTCTAATTCCTGCCCAATCATCAGTATATTTCATTTTTGAAAGGCGTTGATATATATCTATTCGCTGAGCTATATCATATATATATTCTGAAGGAATATTCGAAGATATATCCAGCTGTACCATAGTTTTAACTGCAGGGTTAAGAGGGTCTTCTTTGATATTTGAATTATTATTATCATTTTCTGTGTTAGTAGTGGACTTAAGGTCATCAACTGCATAAGCTAATAATTTATTAAACAAATCAAAGCCAATAGCTTGTATATGCCCACTCTGCTCTGCCCCTAAAACATTACCAGCACCTCTTATTTCCAAATCTTTCATAGCTACTTGAAATCCCCCACCTATATCTTTTAAATCCAAAATAGCCCTAAGTCTATTCTGTGCATTAATATTTATTGAAGAAGGAGTTCCCGATAAAAAGTAAGCATATGCCTTTTTAGATCCTCTTCCAACTCTACCTCTTAATTGATAAAGTTGAGACAATCCGAATGTATCAGCTTTATTAACTATTAATGTATTTACATTTGCTAAATCTAATCCAGATTCTATGATAGTTGTACAAACTAATATATCTATTTTGTTATTAGCAAACTCTTTCATTACAAATTCAAGTTCATTTTCAGGCATTTGACCATGTGCTATTCCAATTTTAGCGCTAGGGACTAATTTATTTAAATAACTTGCAAAATAATCAATGCTTTGAACTCTATTATGAACAAAAAACACCTGCCCTTCTCTGTCTAATTCTCTAACAATTGCTTGCTTTATAATAGAATCACTAAACTCATAAATATATGTTTTTATCGGAGATCGGTCGTCAGGGGGGGTTTCAATAACACTCATATCTCTTACGCCAGCTAAAGACATATGCAATGTACGAGGAATAGGTGTGGCAGTCATAGTTAAAATATCTATCTCGCTTCTCATTGATTTAAATCTTTCTTTATGCTCAACGCCAAATCTTTGCTCTTCATCAATAATTACTAGGCCTAAGTTTTTAAAATTCACATCTTTTTGTATTAATCTATGAGTGCCTATACAAATATCAACACTTCCGTCCAAAAGTCCATTAATAATTAAATTCTGTTCTTTTTTAGACCTAAACCTACTTAAAACTTGAATATTTGTAGAATACGGTGTCAATCTTTCTCTAAAGGTTTCATAATGTTGCTGTGAAAGAACTGTTGTAGGAGCTAATAATGCTACTTGTTTACCGGCCATTACTGATTTAAATGCAGCTCTTAGCGCTACTTCAGTTTTACCATATCCAACATCTCCGCAAATCAATCTATCCATAGGCAAACTTGACTCCATATCTGATTTAACCTCATTTATTGCCTTAATTTGGTCATCAGTTTCTTGAAATTTGAATGACTTTTCAAGTTCCTCTTGCCATTTTGTATCTAAAGAAGTGGCAACTCCTTGAGACATCTCTCTTTTAGCATAAATACTTAGTAGGCTGGCTGCAATTTCCCTAGAAGAATCTGTGGCTTTTTGCTTTGATTTACTCCACTCTTTAGTCCCTAACCTAGTAAGCCTAGGTAAATGTTGAGAAGGTGCAACATAAGGACTAACCCGGTCTAAGCTATTCATAGGGACATATATTTTGTCTTTTTTATCATATTCAAGTATGAAATACTCTTCCCCTTCTTCTTCACCAGGAATAAAGCCTATTTCTAAAAATTTCCCTATACCATGATCAATATGCACCATATAGTCACCTTTATCTATCTTAGTAAAAAAAGGCCTCGACTTATTTCTAATTTTGGTATTCGAAATTTTATGCTTAGAAAAACCAAAAATCTCTATATCTGATAAAACGATGATTTTATTTTCATCATTATCTAATATGAACCCTGGCATAGTATTAATTGATTCTGTTTGTAATATATATATATTCTTTACTAGTTTTTCTTGAAGAAAGTTAAATTCATACAATATTCCAATATCATAATTTTTCAATGCCTCAAGAAGCCTCCCTGTATATGCACTAATAAGAATAATTTTATATTCATTTAATACAAAATTATTAATTTGATTACAGAACGATTTGATATCTCCATAAAATAAAGGAGGCTTAATAAAGTTATATGAATCAGCAACTAGGCTTTTATCTTTATCTGAAATAAAAATTTTCATATTTCTTGGAAAAGAAGCAATACTCTGAATAACTTTATCACTTTCAACTACTGAAGAAGGAAAATATTTAGGAACTTCCTCTCTTAATAATTTTATTTCTTTAGATTTATAATATTGAAATTGCTGTTCATTAGAGGATTTAATTATTTTTTTATAATCAAAAAAAATAATTAAATCCTCTTTTCTAAAATGATCAATTATTGTCTGTTGATTAAAAAACCCTAAATAATATGAACTATCTTGACTTTCAAACCCAGAAACCAAGTTTGTTAATTCACTTTTCATATCCTTTTTTATATTTTTAGAAATATTTTGCCAATCTAAAGATTGTATTTGTTCATTGACCCATTCTGCATTTTTTAACTGAGGCATATATTCAGAAGCAGGCAATATACAAACTGAATCAATTAACTTCAAGCTTCGCTGAGTATTAATATCAAATTCTCTAATACTCTCAATTTGATTGCCTAAAAATTCAATTCTTACTGGATTGGGCAATCCAACTGGATATAGGTCTAAAATGCCACCCCTTCTACTCATCATCCCCGGACCATAAACTATCGTGTCGTTTTCATATCCAATTCGTGTCCATTTAGAAATCAAACTATCTACAGAAATATTGTCTCCTGCCTTTAAAGTATGAATAGATTCATTTAAAATTTCATTCGAGATAGTCTTTTGTGAAACCGCTTCAAGAGATGCTATTGTTATGGATTGATTTTTTAAATTATTAAATATGCCAGCAATTACTTCAATTCTTTTTCTACTTGATTGAATATCTATTTCTGATTTGTCATACGGAAGAGTGTCATTGCCAGTAAAATGATATAAATCTATTTCTTTACTAACCCAAAATGATAATTGCTCATATAAAAGACTAGCATCATCTGGCTTAGCGGTTATAACTAAAATATTTTTATCTATATTTTTAAATATACTTGACAATAATATAGAAGAGTTAAAATTTTCAACATTAATTCTTGATTTAAATTCTCTTAAATTTACGGATTGACTTAAATTTACTAAGGCATGACTTAATGAAAAAGATTTCATTTTATTACCAATTGAATATTTTTCTCTAATTCATATTCACTTATAAAACCTTCATACTTACCAATTATAATTCCTTCTGAATTTATTAAAAAAGACCATGGCTCACTTGGAAGCCCCCAATCCAGTACAACCTGACTAATATCTGCTTGCTTCAAATCTCCTTGAATTTTATCAAGATTATCATAAACTTCTACATGAATAAAATTTATTTTATCTTTATATTTCATCTTTAAACTTTTTAAAACATTAACTTGTGGGCCACAAGTCTTTGTCACACAATAACCAGGACTAGCAAAGGCTACTACTAAAGGCTTGTCCATCTTAATTGCATCTGAAATAGTTAAAGAATATAGATCCTGGTCAGGGTCAGGGTCTGACGTAATATTATTTAACTTGTATTCTCCAGAATTAGTTTTATTAACACTCATAAGTGCTTTTGAATATAAAGGTGGGGTTTTACTTTTTTCATTAACATTTAACGCAGTTGTAATTTCTCCATTTAATTTTTTACTACTTGTTGAAACTGTAATTCCCCATGATCCAGGCTTATCAAAATTCATATTTGCCACGTAAATACCCCTACCTTGAGGCCATTCATAATAATCAGCATTAACAACTTCGTGAATTAAAGTGTTTTTATTGTTGGACAAATAAAAAGAATAAATTACTGTTTCATAATTCTTTAAAGAACCAATAGAATTTTCTGTTAAACCAAAAGCTATCCGATTTTTACCAACGCTTATATCGGTAGTAGCCCAATATAAATTCAATTTAATTTCACTAGCATTGCTGTCCTCAAAATCTAACTGACCTTCAGCATAAAAGCTGTTACCATCATTGATCTTTTCAGCTTTATTATCTTTTGATACAAATTGGCATGATAATAATGAAATCATTAAACTAAGCAAGCACATCCACTTTATTAAACAATTAAACATAATTTAAACCCTTAATAGTAATTAAACTGAAACAATATTTTTTCTTTATTTAAGTTGGTGTATATTATTATTTAAACATATTATATTTATTTGCCATAGCTTCAATTGCTAAACATATATTTATAAATACTAAATTTAATAATTGATAAAAGGATAAATGCTATGAAAATTACTGATGTACATTTAGAAATGTTTAAATGGCCAAGAACTGTACCTATTACTAATGGCCTATATACATATACACATAACCTGCTAAACATTGTTGTAATAGACACTGACGATCCAGATATTCAAGGTATTGGATTAGCAGGCGGAATTGAATCCTCACCTGAAGTGGGAGCATCATTTATTGAACATTTCAAAAAAGGACTTATAGGTCAAGACCCATTGAATAATGAAGCACTATGGCACGCTATGTGGAGACCAAAACTCGTCGGACGAAGAGGTATTTCCACTAGAATTATTGCAGGCATTGACATTGCTCTATGGGACATAAAAGGCAAAATCGCTAATATGCCCGTGTATAAAATGCTAGGAGGATTCACAAATAAAGTAGATACATACATAGCAGGTGGATACTACGAAGAAGGAAAAGGGCTTAAAGAGCTTGCCCAAGAAATGGAAGATAACGTTAATCTAGGAGCAAGAGCAGTTAAAATCAAAGTCGGTGCTGTATCAATTAATGAAGATATTGAACGAGTTAGAGTATGTAGAGATGCTGTCGGACCAGATGTGAAATTAATGGTTGATGCAAATAATGCATATAGGCACTATCAAGCAATAGAGTTTGCTAAAAAAGCAGAAAAGTACGATCTGTTTTGGTTCGAGGAGCCAGTAGAACCCGATGATTATATTGGCCAAGCTGAAATCACACGGGCCACCTCCGTTCCAGTCGCCGCAGGTGAAAATGAATATACTCGTTACGGATTCCGCGATATGATAAATGCTAGAGCCGTCGATATACTTCAACCAGACGCACTTATTTTAGGTGGCATTACTGAGTATATGAAAGTAGCCGCATTAGCTCAAGCAAATGATTTAGACATAGCCCCACATGGAGCACAAGAGGTACACATACATCTGGTCGCAGCTATACCGAATGGATTGATCTTAGAATATTACAGAGATTCTGTAGATCCAATGCATGGAAAAATATGGGAGCACGAATTAACTATTAAAGACGGATATGTATACGCACCAGATTTACCTGGCCTTGGATTAAATCCTAAATGGGATACATTAGCACCCTATAAAGTTGGATAGCCCTGAATTATAAATTTATTTAAATCATGATTCTATTTCAAAATATCAAATAAAATAATTATTCTTCAGCTTCTGACTCAGATTCACCTTCAACAACAGGAACTTCAGCTGCGTCTATAGAATCTTCTTCGGTATCAGTAATTTCTTCTTCCACTCTAGGTGGCATTACACGTGCTACTAAAGTCTCTATGTCATCATTAACATCAATTCCTTCATTAATTTTTACATCTTTTACAAATAAAGAATCCTCAAATGTTTCTAAAGAAGAAATGTCTAATTCAAATTTTTCTGGAATATTTAAAGGTAAAATTTGTACTGATATTGATTGCAAAGACTGCAATAAGGTTCCACCTAATTGCCATACAGCTGCTGCGGTTCCAGTTATTACTATAGGTATATTAACTTGAATTTTTTTATTAAGATCTACCTTTAAAAAGTCTACATGTAGAATCTCTTCAGTTACAGGGTGCCTCTGGACATCCCGGATTAGACATACATTTTCTCCACTTTCACCATCAACTTCAAGAGATATGGCAACATTTTGCCCGGTAGTTGTTAGCAATGAATCAATTACTTTTTTTTCAATAGTTAAATTTTTTGAAGCCTCATTATTCCCATACATGTGAACAGGAATACTTCCTGCACGACGCATTTTTTTAACTTTTTTACCAGTAATTATACGGTTTTCAACTTTTAATTTTAATATAGACATCCTTAGCTCCATAAGGGGATTTATTTTAAATTTTCTTTAATCAAATAATTATTATAACATGGGAATATAAATTTGGTTATCAGTTTACAAATTAAAAATAGAACAAATGTGTTTACAATTACATATTTGTCTGCTAAAATACGACTGTTTTCAATCCTCTATTTTTACTTTAAATTTATATAAAATTACTATACCTAGCTCACACGAAAGGACCCTAATGAACAGTGATAAAGCCAAAGCTCTCGAATTAGCTATAAGCCAAATAGACAGACATTTTGGTAATGGATCAGTAATGAAAATGGGAGAAGAAAATCATGATGCTAAAGTCCAGTCTATACCAAGCGGGTCAATTTCTTTAGATTCTGCGTTAGGAATTGGAGGGGTTCCTATGGGTAGAATAACTGAAATTTTTGGAAATGAGTCTTCTGGAAAAACCACTTTAGCTTATCATTTTATGGCAGAAGCTCAAAAAAATAAAGGATATGCGGCTTACATAGATGCAGAACATGCAATGGACCCTCTTTATGCAAAAAAATGTGGCGTAAATATTGACGAATTACTGGTGTCTCAACCTGATACCGCTGAACAAAGTCTAGAAATTTGTGAATATCTAGTTAGAAGTGGAGCATTAGATATATTAGTCGTAGATAGCGTTGCTGCAATGGTTCCAAAAGCAGAGCTAGAAGGAGATATGGGCGACACACATGTTGGTTTACAAGCAAGGCTAATGTCTCAAGGGCTTAGAAAGTTAACTGCAGCAATTAGCAGATCCAATACATCAGTTATATTCATTAACCAGATAAGAGAAAAAGTTGGCGTGTTTTTTGGAAACCCAGAAGTTACCCCTGGAGGAAGAGCACTTAAATTCTATAGTTCAGTTCGGATAGATCTCAGGCGCATTGAATCACTTAAACAAGGAACTGATGTTGTAGGAAATAGAGTTAGAGCTAAAATTGTTAAAAATAAGGTTGCTCCTCCTTTTAGATTGGCTGAATTTGATATAATGTTTAATGAAGGAATTAGCAAAACTGGAGACTTATTAGATTTAGGAACTGACTCAAAAATAATAAATAAAAGTGGGGCGTTTTATTCATACGGAGACACAAAATTAGGTCAAGGTAGAGAAAATTGTAAAATATTTTTAAAGAATAACCCAGAAATTGCAAAAGAAATAGAGTCTTTAGTTAAAGAAAAAATTCTTTCCTAAATTATTCTTCAATTATTTAATATATTAATCCAACTATAAATCTATAAATTTACTTGGATTAGTCAAAATTTATTATTTCACAACTAAAAATTTATCTAAATATCAATCTGTTTCTAATTATATTTTAAGTTTGATTTTTTGTTATTATATAATTTATTTTATTTGAGTTAATATAAAAACAAAATTTTAATTTATTCAAACACTTAAAAGGAGTAATGCATGTCAATAAATGAAACTTGGGGATTAATCTCTCTTGCAGTAGCATGTGTTCTTCTATCAGCATTTTTTTCAAGCGCCGAAGCAGCATATTTATCTCTTCAAAAATCCAGAATTTCACATTTAGCTGCAAATTCTCATGCTGGAGCTATCAGAGTATCAAAAATGATTAAAACTCCAGAGAATTTATTATTTACAATCCTGCTTGCAAATAACCTTGTTAACGTCGCATTTGCAGCAATAGTAACAGCAATTATAGTAGATAGAATAGGTGAAGCACTAGGAGTAATCATTGCTACTCTAATAGGAACTATATGTCTCCTGGTATTTGGTGAAACAATTCCAAAATCTTTGGCTATAAGATATTCTGAAAAAATAGCATTTGTTTATGCAAAACCTTTAATACTGACTCAATGGTTTTTTTCACCAATAGTTTTAATTTTACATTGGTTAAGTAAGCATATAGGATCTTTTTTCGGCAGCGTATCAAATACATCAATTACTGAAGGAGAATTAAGAACTTTAATAGATATAGGAGAAGCTGAAGGAACTTTTGAGTCAAGTGAAGCAGAAATGTTAGAAAATGTATTCCGCTTCGGAGATAGGCAAGTAAGAGAAGTAATGACTCCTAGAACAGAAATAATTTCGATTAAAAGAGGAACAGCTTTAAAAGATTTTTTATCTGTATATAAATTAACTCCCCATACACGTTTTCCAATTTACAAAGAAAGTGTGGACAATATAATAGGAATTATTTCAACAAAGGACATTTTAAAAGCAATGGCTAACCAGAATATAAATCTAGAAGAGTCAGTAACTGACTCTATTAGAGATGTCTTTTTTGTCCCTGAAACAAAGAGAATAGCAGAGCTTTTTAATGAATTAAGACAAACAGGAAATCAAATTGCAATCGCAATAGATGAATTTGGGGGAATTGCTGGATTAGTTAGTTTAAAAGAATTAGTTGAAGAAGTAATGGGACCAGTAGGAGAAGAAGGGACTGGGCCAGAAGAAGAAATTGAAGCTATAGATAAAAATACATTTCAAGTTGACGGAGGAATTAGTCTTGATGAAGCCAATGAGCAAATGAATATAGCTTTGCCTGAAGGAGATTATGAAACCCTAGCAGGTTTTGTATTAAATTTATTAGGTAAAATACCAAATGAAGGACAAGAGCTTAGTTATAAAAATTTAAGAATTGAAATAATCTCAATGAAAAATTTAAAAATAGAAACGCTTCAGCTAACAAAATTAAAAATATATAATCGAGAAAAATCCTCCTGAATATTTATAAAATAAATATAATTTAAAATTAATAGATTATGCATTTAATAAATGCATCTAAATGAAATTAAGATAATTTCTATACACAAAAATTATGAATAAATCTAAAATTATTTATAAAATTAATAAATCTGTAAAACAAAGTGTAATTAACCATGATAAATCTCTTGGTAAAATAATTGTTATAGCTTTATCTGGAGGGGCAGATTCTTTAACAATGCTCTACTCCCTGTACTCTATTAAAAAGCAGTATGATTTGAAATTACATATCGCCCATTTTAATCATAACCAAAGAGGCAAAGAATCTTTAAATGATATCAAGTTTGTAAACAATATAGCAAAAAAACTAAATATCCCTATTACTATAGGAGAATTAGGCAAATCTGATATAAAGAAATTAACTATTAATGAAAATATCTTAAGAGAATTTAGATATAAATTTCTTAATTCTGTAGCTAAGAAAATTGGAGCAAAATCAATAGCCTTAGGACACAATTCCAATGACAATATAGAAACAATTTTAATGAATATAATTAGGGGAACAGGTCTTGAAGGGTTGTCAGGCATGCAAACAATTAACAATCAAAAAAAGACTCATAAATCAATTAAAATATTTCGACCATTATTATCTTTTTCACATCAAGAAACTATAAATTATTGTTTAAAAAGTGGGATAGAATACCGCGAAGACTCATCTAATTATTCTAATTGCTTTACTAGAAATAAAATCAGGTTAGATCTAATTCCATTCTTAGAAAAAAATTTCAACCCAGCAATTAACAATTCAATTAATCGACTTTCAAATATAGCTTTTACAGATATAAATTATATTAACAAAAAAGCAGATGATATTATAAAAAATATTACAGAAATTAAAAATCAAAGCGCATATATAAAAAAATTTAAATTTAAATCTCTAGATTATGCTATTCAAAGAAGAATATTAATTAAATTAATAACTAAATTGACTGGTGAATCATCTAATATATATTTCAATCACATTAAACCTATGATAAATCTAATGAATGCTAAACCTGGACAATATTTAAACTTAAAAAATGGATGGATATTCTATGTTGATTATAAATTTGCTCAAATATATAAATCTAATACTAATCAACAACAATTACCTACTATATACAAAAAAAATACAATTCAAGTTCCTGGAAAAACATCTATAAAAGGCTGGATTATTGAAACTGAATATATTAAAGAAAAAGATAAATATATCTATAAAGAATATCAAAATAAAAAACTAAATAAAATTGAATATACTATTGGATTAAATTCTTTTGGAAAAAATAAAAAATTATATATGAGGACAAGAATAGATGGAGACCGCTTTCAACCATTAGGAATGAATAATAGTCAAAAATTGCAAGATTTCATGACTAATTTAAAAATCCCGAAAAACCTTAGAGACTCGATTCCTCTAATATTTATTGAAGATAATATAGCATGGATACCAGGATACAGAATATCCGAACTAAGCAAAACTACCGAATCTACAAAAGAACAATTATTAATTAAAATATCCCGAAATTTAGGTTAACCTTTTTCTACATTATTTGGCCCAATTTTGGATTATTTCTTATGCCAGGCAACTTTCCTCTTTTTGCTACAGCTCTACCATCTATTTCATGAATTTCAGAAGAAAAATTTAAATTTGAGAAATTAGCTATATAAGAACCAACAGAAAAGGTATTTATAGGAGAATCATTATTAACAAAATCTGCTATTTTAGAAGGATTCATTCCTCCGCTAACAAAAATTTCCACATGTTTAAATCCAGCTTGATCTAATCGAATTCTAGTTTCATGAACTAAGGCAGGAGTAACCCCACCTCTTTCAAGAGGTGTATCTAACCTAACACCCCTTAACCTTTCTCTTAATAAAGTTGCAACAGCTATTGATTCTTCTGGTTCATCTTTAAATGTATCTACTAAAGCAATTCTTGGAACATCAACAGGTATATGCTTATCAAAAGCTTGAACAGCTTTCAATGTGTCCCCAAATAATAAAGGTAAAGAGTGAGGCATATCTCCAGAGGGGGTTAAACCTGATAGCCTTGAACCTAAAATAGTTGAAGAAGCTAGGCACCCACCAATAATAGAGGAATAATCTAATATAGAAGAAACAAGAGGATGAACATATCTAGATCCAGTACAAATTACTGGTATCCCATTTGCAGCTTCTACGCATTCATTTGCCGCAGTAGACCAGCTACTGCTTGAAGAAAGGGTTCCGCATATAGCGGTATCATATAAGCCGAAAGAACTGTAAGGGGCTTTAATTCTAATAACTACTTCGTCTTTATCCATTTTTTCGCCTTCATCTATAGCCCAAACTTCAACGCCTACTTCTGGAAGTATTTTTGCTAATAATAATTTAATTTCCTTTACTCCGCAAAAGACTCCAGAAGTAGTAGGAAAATATTCGACAGTTACAGTAGGATTAAGGCCTTCATTTCTTAAAACTGTTAACGTTCTTTGTAAAGACACGTCAGCTGTATCTCCAACTAAAACAGAGGGTCTAATCTCAAATTCTGGACTTACCATAACCTTACTCCAATCCTTACTTAATTAATATTACAATTATATCCCATATAAGTTGTATTTAACATTACTCCATTCCATTTTTAAGTTTTAATGATGCTTTTTTCAAACCCCCAAATCTTAACCTAAATAATCCTTTTAAATCTTGATATATAGTCTTTGTCACATTTACTCTAGAGTCTGAATCATCAACCCATTTAACTGGAATTTCTTTAATTTTATATTTGTTTTTTTCAGCTATAATTAATAATTCTGTATCAAAAAACCATTCGTCATCCTTAACCAACCTTAAAATATCACTTATTGAAGAAATATTAAAAACTTTAAAACCACATTGCGCATCATGAAACTTTGTACTGAACATAATCCTAAAAAGAAAACTATATCCGCGTGAACAAATCTCTCTAAATAAAGACCTTCCTTGTACATTAGAATCCTTAATCAACCTAGAACCTATAGCTAAATCATAATCCTCATATAAAATTGCAGAAACCAATTCTAAAAAATGACTAAGATCTGTTGACAAATCTATATCCATATAAGAAACAAAATCAGCCTTACTTTTACTCCATGCTTTTTTTAATGCCCTTCCTCTTCCTCTTTCTTCAAGCCTAATATATTCAATATTAGGCTTTTCTTTTGACAAATATTCTCCCAACGATTGAGTTGAATCAGATGATCCGTTATCAACAATAATAATTTTCCACTCTATGTCGGACAAATTTTTATCCAAAAATTCATACAAAAACATAACATTCTTTTTGAGAATGCTTTCTTCATTTAAAACTGGTAAAGCAATATCTAATTTTTTCATATCAAGTATTAGAATCAATTAATGTTTGAAGTGGCGATTACCTGTAAAAACCATAGAAATTTGAGCTTCATCTGACGCATTAATCACTTCTTTATCTCTAATTGATCCCCCTGGCTGAATAATAGAACTAACACCTCCAGACAAAGCTAAATCTACATTATCTCTATATGGAAAAAATGCATCTGAGGCCAATACAGACCCTTGCGATTTCTCTCCTGCCGTATTCAAAGCCAAATTAATACTATTCAATCTATTAGGCTGCCCTGCCCCCATACCAATTAAAGAATTATCTTTTACAAGTACTATCCCATTAGATTTAATATGCTTTACTATTTTCCAAGCAATTTTAAGATCGATTAATTCTTTATTATTTGGCTTTAATTTTGTTACAAAATTCCATTCAGAAGGGTTCTGGTCTAAAACATCAAATCCTTGAATTAACGCTCCTCCACTAATTACTTTAATATCAGGCATTGTTATTTTTCCATTCTTTTGATTTGGCATCTGAAGTATCCTAAGATTCTTCTTTGATTTTAGAATATCTAAAGCCTTAATAGTATAACTAGGTGCAATTACTACTTCATAAAATATTTCCATCATATTAGATGCTGTTTCAGCTTTCACTTCTGTGTTAAAAGCCACAATACCTCCATAAGCAGAAACAGTGTCTCCCAAATAAGCAAGCTTATAAGAAGTTAATTGATCTTGGTTTACAGAAAATCCACAAGGGTTTCCATGCTTAATAATAGCTACTGCTGAATCTGAGAATTCTGAAACAATGTTCCATGCTGCATCAGCATCTAATATATTATTAAAAGATAATTCTTTACCATTTAATTGGCTAGAATTAGCTATACCAGAATTATTTAATGGATCTTTATATAAGGATGCATTTTGATGTGGGTTTTCACCATATCTTAAATTTAATAATTTTTCATAACCAAATGAAGATTGATCAGAAGTATATTGGTCTTCTGAAGAAGAAAAATACCTTGAAATAGCAGCATCATAATTAGCTACATGCTGAAAAGCTTTTCTAGCTAAAGTTCTTCTCTCATCATAAGATAAAATATTGTTATTATCTTCACCTTTTTCATGTTTCATAATTTTTTCAGCAACCCAATTGTAGTCATCAGGATCAACAACAATAATTACATCTTTAAAATTTTTGGCTGCTGATCGAATTAATGTTGGCCCTCCAATATCAATATTTTCTATGATATTTTCTTCGCTTTCTTTACTATTCACTTTTTCAACAAATGGGTAAAGATTAACTACAACTAAATTAATTTCATCAATATTTTTTTGCTTCAATTGAGACAAATGAAATAAATCTTTTCTTTTTGCTAAAATACCTGCATGAATTTTTGGATGAAGGGTTTTAACTCTTCCCTCTAATAATTCAGGAGATTTAGTGTACTTAGAAACTTCTTGAACATCTAAATTCCTATCTTTCAAATATGCATAAGTTCCGCCACTACTTATTATGCTAAATCCATAATTAATTACTGCTTTTGCTAAAACTTCTATGCCTGACTTGTCGCTCACACTGAAAAGTGCTTTCATGTCTTCTCCATTAAAATAAAACTTGTTTTTCTCCAATCCTTTTTGAAATATTTCCTACTACAACTGATCCCACAACAGAAGATAAAATTTTATCTTCCATTTTCCCATCACAAACAACAACCATGCCTAAGCCCATATTTAAAACTTTATACATTTCATCATTTGAAATATTGCCTTCTAATTTAATAATATTAAAAATTGAAGGGACTTCCCATGCTAAAAGATCAATTTTAGCTGATAAATTAGAAGGCAATGCTCTTGGTATGTTTTCAATGAGGCCACCTCCTGTAATATGAGCAGCCGACTTGATATATGGTAAAACTGATAAAACTGACTCAACATAGCTAATATGTGGTTTTATCAAGGCTTCCCCAAGAGTTTGACCTAAATCGTCATAATATTTATTAAGTATTTCAGGATTTTTTTCAATTGACAAAGCATGTCTAACTAATGAATAGCCGTTTGTATGCAAGCCATTTGAAGGAAATCCTATTATTATATCTTTTTCCTTAACATTTGATGGATTCAAAATTTGTTTTTTCTCTACAGCTCCAACTACAAACCCGGCCATATCAAAATCCTTATCTTTGTAAATACCCGGCATTTGAGCAGTTTCACCTCCAATTAAAGCACAATTCACATCTAAGCAAGCTTTAGACATTCCTCTAATTAGTTTACTTACAACAGAGTCATCTAATTTATTAACTGCGATATAATCTAAAAAAAATAGAGGCTTTGCTCCACAGACTACAATATCGTTAACACAAGCATTAACTAAATCTTCCCCAAGAGTGTCATAAGAGTCTAGCTCAACAGCCAATTTTAGTTTAGTTCCTACTCCATCAGTACTTGAAACAATAACAGGCTGATTAAATCCTTTTAATTCAAACATAGCACCAAAAGATCCCAAAGTATTTAATACTTGTGAATTATGAGTTGAAAGAACTGATGGAGTCATAGAAGATTTGACTTTTGCGGCAAGCTCTAAATCTACTCCAGCATTTTTATATGTTTTATCGTTCACTAAATAAAACCTCTTTAAAGCATTATTATTCAATCCAAAGAACAAAACTAGAAAATATAAAAACTAAATTAACTTTCTGTTTCAAGTATTAATTTATCCATTTCAAGCTGCACAGGAATAGGATAATTTCCAGTAAAACACCCCATGCACAAATTATCTCTTTTTGACTTAACTGATTTTATAAGTCCTTCATTACTTAAATAACCTAAAGAATCTGCACCAATAAATTTTCTTATTTCTTCCACTTCCATATTGGCAGCAAGTAATTCATTTTTTGTTGCCATATCTACGCCAAAATGACATGGAGATATTATAGGAGGGGCGCAAATTCGAAAATGTATCTCTTTTGCTCCGCCTTTTCTTAATAAATTAACCACGTGAGGTGTAGTTGTTCCCCTAACTATACTATCATCAACAACCACAATTTTTTTTCCTTCAATTAATTCCGAAAGAAGATTAAGCTTCCATCTAACTCCAATATCTCTAAGTATTTGATCAGGAATTATAAAAGTTCTTCCAACATATCGATTTTTAACCAATCCTTCTCCAAAAGGTATACCAGATTCTTGCGAATACCCTACTGCTGCTGCAGTGGCAGAATCAGGTACCCCGATTACCATATCAGCATCTACAGGAAATTCTTTTGCAAGTTCGGCGCCCATTGCCATACGATTTTTATAAATAAGGGTTCCGTTTAACTTGCTATCAGGTCGAGCAAAATAAATATGTTCAAAAACACATGCCCCCGTCTTCTCACTTGTTTCTCTTTGATAAATAGTTTTTATTCCATTTTTATCAATCAAAACAGCTTCGCCAGGATTTACTTCGCGTACAAATTCAGCACCCATATGGTCTAAAGCACAAGATTCTGAAGCAATAACCCATTGATTGTCCTTCTTTCCAATACATAAAGGCCTAACGCCCAAAGGATCCCTAACTCCTATTAATTGATTTTTATCCATCAATACTAATGAATATGCGCCCTGTATTTTTCTCATACAATAGGCAATCCTGTCTTTCCAAGATTGAGCTGGCGCGTAAGCAATTAAGTGTGCAATAATTTCAGAATCTGATGAAGATGAAAGGTTATAACCAGAATTAATTATATCTTTTTTTAGCTCATTAGAATTAATAACATTGCCATTATGAGCCAAGGCAATGTCTGTATTATAACTTTCTGCCAAAAAAGGTTGAGCATTTTCAATTTTACTTGAACCTGTGGTTGAATAGCGGGTATGCCCTATGCCAACATTGCCCTTTAGTTTATCAAAAACTGATTCTTCAAAAACTTGTGCAACCAGCCCCATTCCTTTGTGAACATTAAACTTTTTCCCGTCTGAGGTACAAATTCCAGCGCTTTCTTGACCTCTATGTTGCAAGGCATAAAGTCCAAAAAATATCTCTTTAGATATAGATTGAGCATTATTAGAGTATACACCTACAACCCCACACTCTTCTTTTGGAACATCTTTTTGAAAAATCATAAATCCCTTTTCAAGAATATTAAGTGCAATTATCGCATTATAAATTCACATTTATATAAGGTCAAATAAATTAATCCATTAAAAATGAGTTTATCTATTAAAACCTTCTCTTTCTGCAATAGTATCCATATCTTTATCCCCTCTACCGCTCACACAAATAACAATATTTTTATCTTTTGATAAAGTTTTTGCCAGCTCTTGGGAATAATAAACTGCATGAGCTGTCTCTAAAGCAGGAATAATTCCTTCTGTTTCAGACAACAATTTTAATCCTAATATAGCTTCATTATCAGACACGCTTACATATTTTGCTCTCCCTTGATCCATTAAAAAGCTATGCTCTGGACCTACCCCAGGGTAATCAAGCCCAGCAGAAATACTATAAGTTTCTTTTATTTGTCCATTATTATCTTGCAAAAGATAAGACTTGCTTCCATGTAAAACCCCAACCTTGCCATTTAATAAAGTCGCTGCATGCTGTTCAGAGTCTCCAGCTAATCCTCCAGCCTCAACACCTATTAACCCTACATCGTCATTTATAAATTCATGGAATATACCAATGGCATTACTGCCGCCTCCAACGCAAGCAACAACATAATCTGGCAAAGATCCTGTTACTGATAAAATTTGCTTCTTAGTTTCGCTTCCAATAATAGACTGAAAATCTCTTACCATCATAGGATAAGGATGTGGCCCAACTACACTTCCAATACTATAATGAGTAGTGTCTACATTGGTAACCCAATCTCTAATGCATTCATTGATAGCGTCTTTTAAAGTTTTACTTCCGGAAGCAACTGAAGTTACCTTAGCCCCTAGAAGACGCATGCGAAAGACATTTAATGACTGCCTGTTTATATCTTCTTCTCCCATATATATAACACATTCTTGATTAAGCATTGCGCTTACTGTTGCAGTAGCAACTCCATGCTGTCCGGCACCTGTTTCAGCAATCACCCTATTTTTACCAATATGCCTAGCTAGCAATCCTTGACCTAATGCATTATTGATTTTATGCGCACCTGTATGAGCTAGATCTTCTCTTTTTAAATAAATTTTAGCTCCACCTAATTTTTTAGTAAGATTTTCTGCAAAATATAATGGAGTTGGCCTGCCAGCAAAGCTGGAATTTAAATGTGTTAGTTTTCTTTGAAAATCACTGTTATTTTTTATGGCATTATATTCTTTATCAAGCTCCTCTAAGGCCCCCATTAGAGTTTCAGGAACAAATCTTCCTCCATATTCCCCAAAATGTCCATCTTTATCTGGAAGGGTAGAGTTTATCATTTTATTAACTCCTAAATTAACATTACATTATTTAGCTTAGCATATTTACTTTATTGACCAAAGGTTCACATAAATAAAATAAATATTTTAAAGCATATCATTCCACTATCTTTATTTAAACTTTATATTTAATAAGACTTTCAATTAATACAAATATACAAAATAATTATTCTTTAAAAAGTCCTAGGTGCTGAAAGAATATAATTAGCTATACTTTGTATAACTTTCCAGTCCTGGCTAGTTGGATTGAATATTTTGTCTGAAGTCAATGTCCATCCCCGAAATCTCTCTAACTGGCTTTTAATTTCCAGGTTGCCGATTTTTTTTGATAATTCCTTGGTTGCGGTATCCTCAGAAAGAGTGTTTATAAGACCGCTCACACCGTCATCACCCTTCCAAGTTACGTCAACTACCTTACCGAATAAAGGAAAAGATTTTTTTCTAACCGTCTTTATTGAAATTTTTTGACCGGTAGCTCCAGCGCCATCAAATGGAATACCCATCACTAGCCACCATTTAGGAGGGTTATTTTTTCCCCCGTCTTGCTTAAGGACATTTATCCATCTAATCGCCCCTTCTGGAATGTCAATTACACCCAGAGACCGCTGATACCACGAATCCTCTACCTTCTCTTCGGCACGGTCACGTTCCGCAATTTCTGCTTTTATCCCTATAGAGTTCAGCACGTGAGTTAATTCATCTCTGGATTTATCTCTAAACTTTTCTTTCATCCCCATAATTTTTCCTTGAGTAGCTTAGTTAGTGACAAAATAAAAATAGCTTCGATAAGAGTTAAAAACCCAATCAAAATAGTTGTTTCATAAAAAAAACCTTGCGGAAAAATTGCGACCAAATAATCTTTTCTTGGGTCAAGCTTCCATAAATCATTTGTAAAGCTTATTTCATGAAAAATCAAAAAAGCCTTTTCAAATCCAATAAAAGATATAAAAACTGCTATAATAATTACCGTGATAATTGTTATAGAACTTTTAAATAATAATCTGTTAAAAATTAAAAAAATACTTTCTTTTAATATAAAGAAACATATTAATAAATATCCAACTATAAATATTAATGTGATTGACTGCAAAATATAAACTAGCCTAATCAATTTTTTAACATCTACCATATGTAGAACTTCTTTTGAATTAAATAAATTATTTACCCTGACATTGTTTTTCCATATCTTTACTTTTAGTTCTTCTTCTTCATTATTAAAATAATCAACAATTTGTTTAGCTACAGATAACAACTCTTTTTGTTCTATACCTGTTTTTTTGGAAATTTCATATTTTTGAAATTCATAATTGTAAAAGCTCATATTATTTATAACTATCTTGATATTTGTAGTTAATAAAAACACCAAAATAGCAATTATAAAAAAAATTTGGAGAATTATATTAAATATATTAATATTTAAAGACATAATAAAATAGTTAAAAATCTTTCATTTGCTTTGTTAATATTATATAAATAAATCTTAGGATTGTTGTTAAGTCAAACAATAAATAGGTTAAAAATGCCAAAAAATGATTTTTCTTATACTTTTAATGGCCTGCACAGGCTAATTATCCATTTAACATCCCCCACAGGATGCGAGTGGGACAAAAAACAAACATCTAGATCCTTAAGAACATATTTGTTGGAAGAATGTTATGAAGTTATAGATGCTATAGAAAATGAAAATGATATCAATTTGATGCAAGAATTAGGAGACTTATTATTTCACATATTATTTCAAATAAAATTAAGTGAAGATAAAAATAGATTTAACAAAGAAGATGTTTTTAAAACAATAATTAACAAGTTAATCCATCGACATCCTGAAGTTTTTTCATGCTCTAACGAATACATAAGTAAAACACCAGAATCAAAATGGGAACTTATAAAATCCCAAGAAAAAAATATATCTTCATCCCCATCTCTCTTGGGAGATATCCCCAGTAGCCTACCTTCCTTAAGCTTTGCTCAATTAATGCAAAAAAGAGCTGCTTTAGCAAATTTTGACTGGGAAGAAATTAACGAAGTATTAGGTAAAGTAAACGAAGAATTGGCTGAAATAAAAAATAGCACAAATTTAAAAGAACAACAGGAGGAAATTGGTGATTTACTATTTTCTATAGTAAATGTAGCAAGATGGATGGGTATAGACAGTGAAATTGCACTAAGAAAAGCCAATCATAAATTTAAAAATCGATTTGAATTTATGGAAAAGTTAAGTAAAAAAAGAAAGATAGACTTTAATAAACTTAATAAAAAAGAACAAGAATTACTTTGGGAAAAATCCAAAAACTCTATTTAATAATACATAATTGGAGAGCAAAAAATTGAATATAGATACTCCACATTTAATTAAATTAAATTCTTTCTCAAAAGAATTGGCTAAACTTGCTGGAGATATTCTTAATGAAAATTTTGGAAAAAAAATCAGTATAAAATATAAAAACACAAACGATCCTGTAAGTTCAGTAGATATTGAAATTCAAGATAAGCTAATTCAAAAAATTAAAAATGAATTTCCTGAACACAGAGTTCTTGGTGAAGAAAAAACTAAAAAACAAACTGATTCTTATTCAGATTTTATGTGGGTTATTGACCCTCTCGACGGAACAAAAAACTTTATAAATGGCCTTCCTTTATTTGCTTCTTCAATTGGGATTTTATATAAAGGCATACCTGTAGCTGGAGCTATATTTATACCTTGGCCAAATAACGACCAGGGTATTGTTTTGCATGCTTTTAAAAATAGCGGTATATTTATAAATAATGTTTCAATAAACAAATCAATAATAAAACATGATCCTTTAATTGCACTACCTGGCAACTTTTCTTCAAATGTTGATTTAGGTAATATCAGAGTTACAGGAAGCATCGCTTATGAAATAGCCATGGTCTGCTTAGGTGTTTTTGATTATGCTGTTTTTTTTGCTCCAAAATTATGGGATGTAGCTGCTGGATATTTATTAGCATATGAAAGCAATAAAAAAGTTTTTAGAATAACAAAAAACTCAGGATTAAATAAAATATTTTTTCCTGAAAAAATAGAACCCGATCCAAAATTGATTTCTGGTTGGCATAAAAATATTGAATCCAATAAACTTGAAAAATGGTCTATGAAAATTATATTAGGCTCAGAAGAAAATATTCATCCAATTAAAAACTATATATATAATTCCAGATTTAGGATTTTCAAATAACTCTTCTTTATAAATATCTTAAACATTTAGGACTAAAATGGAACTTAAAAAAATAAACATACGCGGAGCAAGAGAGCATAATTTAAAAAATATTGACATCTCAATACCTAAAAATAAACTAGTTGTAATTACAGGAGTATCTGGATCAGGCAAAAGCTCTTTGGCTTTTGACACTATATATGCTGAAGGGCAAAGAAGATATGTTGAATCATTGTCTTCATACGCAAGGCAATTTCTTGGAAAGATTGATAAGCCTGATGTAGATAATATTTCAGGACTATCTCCAACTATATCCATTGATCAAAAAACAACTTCACATAATCCTAGGTCAACTGTCGGAACAGTAACAGAAATTTATGACTATCTAAGGCTTCTGTTTTCAAGAATAGGAGATATTTATTGCTATAAATGTGGAGACCTAGTTCAAAAACAAAGCATTCAGCAAATTGCAGACGTAGTAAAAAAACTTCCGGAAAATAGCCGTATTCAAATTTTGTCCCCTATAATAACTCATAAAAAAGGAGAACACAAAAACATTTTTGAGTCTGCTTCAAAATCTGGATTTGTAAGAGTAAGAGTTGATGGAGAAATATTAGACCTTTCAGATCCTATTGTCCTGGAAAAAACTAAATACCATGATATTCAAATTATTGTTGATAGACTAATCATATCTAAGGATTTAGATATTGCAAGACTAACTGAGTCTATTGAAACTGCATCACAAATTGCGGGAGGAATCGTTTTAGTATCAATTTCTGGAATGAATGATCTTTTATTTTCTGAAACATCTGCTTGCATTAAATGCAACATAAATATTGGAAACATAGAACCTAGAAATTTTAGCTTTAACAGTCCTCATGGAGCCTGTTCAATTTGTGATGGATTAGGGTATAAGCTTGTAGTAGATCCAGAGCTTATCGTTCCGAACCCTGATTTATCAATAAAGGAAGGCGCAATTGAACCCTGGAATACATCTAGATTTTTAAACAAATGGTTTATTAATGTAATTAATTCATTATCAAATAATTATGGATTTTCTACCAATACTCCTTTTAAAAATCTATCAAAAGATAATACCAATATACTTTATTATGGAGAGCCTCAACAATTACCATTTAAAAGTAAAAGAAAAAAACGTGGTTTTGAAGGATTTATAAATAACCTTGAAAGAAGATACAAAGAAACAGGATCATCAAATGTAAGAATATGGATTGAAAATTACATGACTTCATTACCGTGCCAGGGCTGCCAGAGCAATAGGCTTCGCCCAGAATCTTTAGCAGTTAAAATATGTGGGCTAAATATTATGGATATAAGCTTGCAGACCATCAAAAGCCTAAGTGAATGGTTTAATCATATACAATCAAAAAAGTCCTCTAAACGTCTAAATTCCCAACAGATCGCCATTGCTGGTAAGATTTTAGAAGAAATAGAACTTCGAATCCAATTCTTGTTAAATATAGGGCTTCACTATATTACATTATCTCGACCCGCATCTTCCTTAAGTGGAGGAGAGGCTCAAAGGATTAGACTGGCTACACAAATTGGCTCAGGACTAACTGGAGTAATATATGTTTGCGACGAACCTTCTATTGGTTTACATCCTGCTGATGGAAGTTTACTAATTAATACTTTAAATAGACTAAAAAAGCTAGGAAATACTGTAATAATAGTTGAACATGATGAAGCAATTATTAGATCTGCAGACTATATAATTGATTTAGGACCTGGAGCAGGAGAAAACGGTGGAAAAATTGTATTTTCCGGGACTTTAAAATCTATTCTTTCTTCTAAAAACTCACTAACAGGAAAATATTTAAACGGATCTTTAAAAATCCCTTTACCTTCAAAAAGAAGAAAAGGAAATTCGAAAAAAATAATAATTAATAAAGCCTATGAAAACAACTTAAAAAATATTACTGTTGAAATTCCCTTGGGTTTATTTGTTTGTGTTACTGGAGTTTCTGGCTCTGGAAAAAGTACTTTAATAAATGAAATACTTTATAAAACTATATCTAAAAGTTTTCATAGATCAAAAATACGTCCAGGAAAAAGCATGGGAGTAGATTTTCAAAACCATATCGACAAAATAGTAAATGTTACCCAGTCTCCTATTGGACGAACCCCAAGAAGCAACCCTGCAACATACACTGGAGCATTTACATATATTAGAGAGTTATTTGCAAGCATGCCTGACGCAAAAATTAAAGGATATAAGCCGGGCAGATTTTCATTTAACGTTAAGGGAGGAAGGTGTGAAGCTTGTTCGGGAGACGGATATAAAAAAATTGAAATGCAATTTCTTCCTGACGTTACTGTTCCATGTGAAATATGTAATGGAATTAGATACAACAGAGAAGCCCTTGAAGTAACTTTCAAAAATAAAAACATATCTGATGTTTTAAATATGACAGTTAGTGAAGCACATAAATTTTTTAATAATATTCCGAAAATTCGTTCAAAACTTGAAACAATGATTGATGTAGGATTAGGATATATTCACCTAGGTCAACCTGCTACACAATTAAGTGGTGGAGAAGCTCAAAGGATTAAATTATCAACTGAATTGTCAAAAAAATCCACAGGAAAAACACTTTACATATTAGATGAACCGACTACTGGATTATCTTTTCAAGATTGTTCTCAGCTAATTAATGTACTTCACAGATTAGTTAAATATGGAAATACAGTTATCGTAATTGAACATCATTTGGATTTAATTAAAAATGCAGACTGGATAATAGATTTAGGCCCTGGAGCTGGAGAAGAAGGCGGAAAATTAGTGGCACAAGGAAGTCCAGAATCTATATCGTCAGTAAAGGGATCACTGACAGGTAAATATTTAAAACAACATCTGAAAAATATTTAATTTTCCATAAAATAAGGAGATTAGCATGATAAATCATATACGAGGAATAGTCGTTCCAATTATTACCCCACTAAAACCAGATGAATCTTTGGACAAAAGTTCTCTTAGATCTTTAGTCAGGTACCTTTTAAACAATGGGGTACATGGATTGTGGGTGTCTGGAACGACAGGAGAATTCGCAAATTTAGATAATAAAACTCGGCTAGAATCAATGGAAATAGTAACAGATGAAGTAAACGGAAAAGTTCCTATAATAGCTAATATATCTTGCCCGTCTACTGAAACATCTATAAAACTTGGACAATCTGCAAAAAATTTTAATTTTAGCGGACTAGCATGTACTCCTCCTTATTATTATGATTGTTCACAAGAAGAAATATTAGACCATTACAGATATATTTCATCTGAACTTGGATCAAATATTTGGGTATATAATATCCCTCAAAATGTTAAATCTACTGTTAACCCAATAAGTGTTGCAGCACTTGCAGAAGAAAATTTAATAGAAGGAATTAAAGATTCTTCTGGTCATGGAGAAAATATTGCTCAACTAAACAATCTATGTGAATCTAAATCTTTATCATTGCTTAGATTTATTGGAAGCACATACAGAATAACCTCAACTTCAAGCTTAGGTTTACACGGAGCCATTCCAGGAATAGCAAATTTAATTCCTAAAATTTGCTCATCTGGCTGGGAGTCAGGTGAAAAAAATGACCTTAAAGGTACTAATGAGTCTAACTTAAAAATTTCTATAGCACAAAAAATTCTTTCTTTTTCAAATGGAAAAAGTTCCACTGCTGCTTCATTTTCTGGTATCAAATCAGCATTAAAATATTTAGGAGTAATTAAGCATGACACAATGTCTAAGCCTCTTAAGTCGCTAAGTGCTAAAGAACAAAACCTGATACCGGCTTTGTTAAAAACCTTAGATTTGATACCATAAATACCCTAATCAGATAAGGAGAAAAAAATAAATATAGAGAATTTAAAACTTTTATTAAACCAATATAAAAATGAAGAAATTGAGATTGACAAATTAATTGACAAGCTTTCGTTGCTTCCTTTTGAAGATTTAGATTTCGCAAAGATCGACCACCATAGATCTATAAGAAAAGGATTCCCTGAGGTAGTTTATGCCAAAGGTAAAACTAATGACCAGGTAGTTTCTATTTCAAAAGCTATCCTTTCTCAATCTACAAATCTTTTAATAACTAGATCTAATAAAGAAACTTTTTTAGAGATTAAAAAACATTTCAATGATGCAAAATTTGATGAAGTCTCAAAAATTATTTCTGTAGAAAAAAACCCTATAAAAGAAAAAACTCCTGGCATTATAGTTGTTGCAGCAGGTACATCCGATATCCCAGTAGCACAAGAAGCTATATTAACTGCAGAATCTATGGGGTGTAAAGCAGAGTCACTTTTTGATGTTGGAGTAGCAGGCCTACAAAGACTACTTTCTAATATTGAATCAATAAAAAGAGCCAAAGTTGTCATAGTTGTTGCAGGAATGGATGGAGCCTTGCCTTCTGTAATTTCAGGCTTAATAGATATACCAATCATAGCTGTTCCAACTAGCGTAGGATATGGAGCAAGTTTTGACGGTCTAGCTCCTTTATTAACTATGCTAAACTCCTGTTCTCCAGGAGTAAGTGTCGTCAATATAGATAATGGATTTGGAGCAGGATATATGGCATCTTCTATTCTCCTAAATTACAAAAAATACTTAAACTAAAAGGAAAAGCTTTTCCTTTTTACTCTAAATTAATATAATTAGTTATATATATTATAAATATTTGACGAAATTGATATGAGTGAACCATTAAATAAGCTAACTAACCTTATCTCCTTTTACCCATTTGCCGAAGGAACACCTGGCAATAGAGTATTTTTTATTTTTGCTGAAGGGTCCCAGGGAAAAGCAAGAATACAGCTTGAAAAAGAACAGCTTATTCAGCTTTCTTTAATTATTCAAGAACTTATAGCTGATAATAATGATTTAGATATTCCTTCCACCACTAAAGACCTAAATTATGATGAAAAAATTAATTTAAATATTCAGTTGATGAGCTTAGAAGTTAAAAAAGACATAATGCCTGGGTTATATCTTTTTGATATTTTTGATTCTAACTCTAAAAAAACCCCTATTATTCAAATATATGTATCTGCAGAAAAGATCAAGCTTTTTGCAGCAGATGCAATCAAAGTATGTGCCTCTGGCAGGCCTTTATGCCCTCTCTGCGGCGAACCTATTAACCCTGAGGGGCACACTTGTCCAAGAACTAACGGACATATACATAAAAATGATCTTGAATTTGAACCATAAGGGATAAATTAATACACCATATTATGAACTTAAATGAATTATTAATTTCTCACCAAATCCTTGCGGGATCCAATAAGGTTTTTTCAGGAACAGTTAATAATTTAAATAAGGAATCTACAGAAGTTATATATAAGCCTCAAGCAGGTGAAAAACCATTAATAGATTTTTTACAAGGAACATTATATATAAGAGAGTTTGTTTCATATTTAATAAGCCAAACTTTAGGGTGGCCTAATATTCCTGAAACAATAATTCGAAAAGGTCCATATGGAATAGGATCTGTGCAACGCCTAATAAAATACAAAAATCAGGAAAATTATTTTTCTTTATTAAATAATTTTCCTAACGAATTAATAAAAATTGCTATTTTTGACCTAGTTGTCAATAATGCTGATAGAAAAGGGGGGCATTTTATATTAGATTGTAACAATATTCTATGGAGCATTGACCATGGACTTACCTTTCATCATATTTTTAAAGTCAGAACTGTGATTTTTGATTTTGAAGGAGAAAAAATTCCAAAAATATTGCTTAATGACTTATCAAATCTTTTAGAGCAATTAACTAATGGAGAATGCTTAATAAATAAAATAAATCCCCTTATTACAAATTCTGAATTTGCAGCACTTAAAAACAGAATAAATTTTCTGATTAATAATCCTTATATCCCACATCTTAATCCATTTTATAATGTTCCAACACCATTAATTTAAACTTATTTAATGTTACAGAAAAAAATATTATGGTACAATTATACTTTGATGTACTAATAATTTAGGAGAAACATAAACTTGGCTTACGTTAAACTTCGAGAAAGAGAAGACCCTGAAGGACTTTTAAAGCGGTTTCAGACTATTATGCAGCGCTCAGGTATTTTAAGAGATTTAAGAAACAAGCGCTTTTTCAGATCTAAGGGTGAACAAGTTCGCCTCGACAAACAAAGAAGCATAAGAAGAATTCGCCGAAAAAGAATTAGATAATATAATATTTAGGTTTTACGAAAATCTAAACCCTTACTCATTGCCATAAATTCAGTATGTATTTGTTTATTTGCAGCAACAATTCCCTTGCTAAAAAGCTCAATTTTATTGCCTGATCTATCTGAAACAATTCCTCCAGCTTCATCAATAAGTAATATGCCAGCAATTTGATCCCATGGCTGTAATTGATAATGAAAATATAAATCAGTTCTTCCTGCTGCAACATAAGACAAGCCAAGAGCAGCTGAACCCATAATGCGAGCAGTTTGTATTTTTGGCCACATTTTTAATATTGGCTCAATAGTTTTTAAAGCACCATTTGAATCATATGACAAGTCTATACCAATAATGCTTTGATCAATAGATGCTTTATTCGAAACATTAATTTTCTTTTTGTTTAAAAAAGCCCCTTTTCCCTTTTCTGCGTAAAACATTTCATCCCTAAGTGGATCATAGTTTACTGCTAATATTATTTCTTTATTAAGGCTTAAGCCGATTACTAAAGAAAAGAAGGGTATACCTGATGCAAAATTTCTTGTTCCATCTATAGGATCAACTATCCATTTATATCCTTGTAAATAATCAGATCCTTGGCCTTCATTAGTTTCTTCTCCTACAAATTCAATATCTGGAAATTCTTCTTTCAAGCTTTCTCTTATTTTTTGTTCTACAATAATATCTGCATCAGTAACAATATCTCTTAAACCTTTAAATGAAACTTTTTTTTCACGAGTGAATTTTTTTTTCAAAACCTTGCCTGCATCAAGCGCTACCTGTATTACCGAATGCAAGCTTGTTTGCCCGCTTTTACTGAGCATAAAGCACTGTTATCCCTTCTTTTAGCAATGCATAAATAATTTTAAATTATTTGACTTTTTTTAATTGTAAAAAATTCACAATTATGCGCTTGCAATTTCAATATTTTGTTATGTTAGAATCTTTTTCTAACTAATTTTATCACACAGGAAAATATGACAGAATTAATAGCAAAAAATTTTTGGCAAACAGTTCTTGGAGACATCCAAATACAAATTACTAGACCAACTTATGAAACATGGCTTAAAGATACTGTAGGTATAAAATATAAGAACAAAATATTTACAGTAGGTACTCCTAATATATTTATTGCTGAAATGCTACAAAATCGTATGTATCCAATGATTGTCGAAACAGCTAGAAAAATTATTTCTCCTGATATCGATTTAAAATTTACAGTTATTGGCCCAAATAACTCTGTTCAAGCCCCTCCTCCCCAAAGAAAACCTGCCAAACAAAAAACTAGAGAGATGATTTCTACCCCGTCTCTGCCGTTAAATAATCGTTATACATTTAAATCTTTTGTTGTTGGAGGGTCAAATGAACTTGCTTATCATGCAGCCCTTGCTGTGGCAGAAAATCCCGGCACCACATACAACCCATTATTTATATATTCTGATGTAGGATTAGGAAAAACACATTTACTTCATGCTATTGGAAGCGCTTGTAATGATAAAAAGATTTCTTCCTTATATATAACTTCAGAAGAATATACAAACCAGTTTATATCCTCAATAAAAAACGGGAACACATCGGAATTTAGAGACAGCCTGCGCAAAACAGATATCATACTGATTGACGATATACAGTTTTTAATTGGGAAAGAACAAACACAGGAAGCCTTTTTTCATATGTTTAACTATCTTCATTTGTTAAACAAGCAAATTGTAATAGCAAGCGACCGGCCAGTTTATGAACTGCACAGACTGGAAAAAAGAATTCAGTCACGCCTTAATAGTGGCCTAATAGTGGATATTCAGAAACCTGAGCTAGAAACAAGATCAGCCATACTCTCTTCTAAGCTAGAAGAATCTGGAATATACATACATGCATCTATAATAACCTTTCTTTCTCAACAAAACTTTAAAAGTATTAGAGACCTTGAGGGGGCCTTAACAAAGATTACTGCATTTGCAAAAATTTCAAAAAGCGAACTTTCACTTGAAAAAGCTCAAAAACTGTCAGCTGATTTTATTTCCCAAACAAAAAAGCTTTTCTCCCCTGAAGATATATTATCTATGGTCTCTAAACATCTAAAAATAGAAACTAATCAAATTGAAAGCGATAACAGAGCTAAATCAATTGCTTTGGGAAGAATGATTGCCATACACTTGCTTAGTGAAAAAACAAATCTAGGCCCAACAGATATAGGCAGGCAACTTGGAGGGCGCTCACATTCCACTATAATTAAAATACTTAACAATTCAAAAAAGAAAATGGACCAAGACAGTGATTATAAAAAAACAATCACTACCCTCTTATCTGCATAAATCAACGGCATAGTTTCTCCTGCGTTGATAGAACATTGCTTTATGTGCGCTTATAAAGACTAAGCTTATTTAACCAACAAAAAGCAAACGTAAAGTGAACATAAAAGAAACAAGAATAAACTCATAAGAGATAATATTTTATGTTAAAATTATTGCTAAAACCATTAAAATCTTTCCTAAGTATACAAATAAACATTATTATTATTATTATATATATTGGATTAAATTAAATGATTGATGAAGTATTAATTACAATAAAGGCTGGGAACGGTGGAGATGGATCTATTAGCGGTAGAAAAGAAAAATTTGTATCTGCTGGGGGGCCTGACGGAGGAGACGGGGGTAAAGGTGGAGATATAATATTAAAATCCAGTCATAATTTAAACACTTTAAATCATATTCGAAATGGAGAAAAGTTTTTTGCAGGAGATGGATTTCCAGGAAAACCTAAATTGAAACATGGACTTGACTCTAAGAACCTTATTATAGAAGTTCCTATTGGAACATACATATACGCAAACAACGATGTTGATTCTTATGCTGAATTATTGATAAATAATGATGAAATTGTTTTGCAACGCGGAGGAAGCGGAGGTAAAGGAAATAAATGGTTTGTGTCTCCAGTTAATAGGTTTCCATTGTTGGCAGAAAAAGGAGAACAAACTATTTCAAAACAGCTAAGGCTTGAAATGAGAATACTTGCGGATGTGGGGATAGTTGGCCTTCCTAACGCAGGTAAATCCACAACATTATCCCGAATAAGCAAAGCAAAGCCTAAAATAGCAGGATATCCTTTTACCACGCTTGAACCTGTAATTGGAATGGTAGCTATTCATAATGATGAAAAAAACGTAAAAGTGATAGAGGTCCCAGGCATTATAGAAGGAGCACATAAAGGAGCAGGATTAGGGATTGATTTTTTAAAGCATGCTCAAAAAACCCAAGTGTTAGTTCATTTAGTTGATGGCACTTCTTCTGATATAAAAAATGATATTGATATGATTGAAAAAGAGCTAAAAATGAGTGGATCTGGTTTAATTAATAAACCTAAATTGCTTGTTGTTAACAAGGTTGATCAAATGAGCCTAGAAAAAAGCGAGATAAAAAGAATTGTTTACCCTCATTCGCCCATATTTATATCAGCTTTAACCGGCGAGGGCGTTCAGATATTGATAGATTCCCTTGGAGTTGTTTTGAGCACCATTTCTTCTGAATCGCCTACTACACATAACAGAGATAAAGAATCAATAGAAATAAAAGATGAAATTAATATAGTTAAGAAAGAGGGTGTGTTTATAGTAGATTACCACAAAGGAGTGAGGGTTTCTGGAATGGTGGATTTTCAGGACTGGAATGCCAAAGCTCAGTGGAATGCTTTTTTAGAAAAAGCTGGTGTTTTTAATAAATTAATTGATTATGGAATTGAAGAGGGTGATTTAGTACGAATTGGCAAGGCTGAATGGAAGTGGGGTGGTCTGTGAGGGAGCTTATATTTGGAGGGACATTTGATCCAATTCATATAGGGCACTTGTTGGCAGCCGAGCAAGCCGTAAGTTTATATAAGTTTAATAAAGTTATATTTGTTCCGGCGGGAAATCCTTGGATGAAACCTTCCAACATAGAAAGCGCTTTTCACAGAATAAATATGATAAAACTTGCTATAAGTTCAAATCCTGCATTTGTTGTTTCAGATGTTGATATTCAAAGAAGAGGGCCAACATATATGATTGATACGTTGGCTGACCTTAATAAGGGTGATCAGCAGAATAAGCCTTGTATTCTTATGGGCTCAGATATATTAAATGATATACAAAAATGGCATAGATATGAAGATTTGATTAAGTCTTCACAGTTTTTTGTTATGGAAAGGCCAGGGTTTTCTAAAAAAGGGGTAGAGCTCTTAAAAAGAGAACTGGTCTCTATGGGTTTGCAAATTAATATAGTTGATGGTGATTTTATAGAAATAAGCGCTAAAGAAATTAGACAAAAAATAAGTAAGGGGTTAAGTTTAAGAAGCCTGGTCCCCAAATCCGTTGAGAATTATATTAATAAAAATAAATTGTATAAGAGTTAAAGGTTTAAATATGGATAAAAATATTTCTGAGAAGCTATTAGAAATTGCTAAAGAAAAAAAAGCCTTACGCTATGGGTCTTTTAAGCTTTCAGCGGGAGGAACAAGTCCATTTTATTTTGACGGTAGGATTTTAACATTGGATCCAGAGGGCTCATATTATATAGCTAAAGGCATGCTCTCTTTAGCATATAAAGTTAACGCAAATGCTATTGCTGGACCAACTATAGGGGCGGATCCTATAGTTGCATCAGTAACTTTTTCTAGCTTTATAGAAAATAGGCCTATTTCAGGGTTGCTAGTTAGAAAAGATCAAAAGGCCCATGGTGGGAAAAAGCAAATTGAAGGAACTGTGCACGAAGGCATGAAGGTTATGGTTGTTGATGATACTTGTACTACGGCCAAAAGTCTTTTCATGGCAATAGAAGCAATAGAAAATGAAGGGTGCAAGGTTGTCCAAGTTGCATCTGTGTTGGATAGGAATGAGGGAGGAAGTGATGAAATTAAAAAAAGAGGATACAGGTTTTTTTCTTTTTTAACAGCAAGTGTAAGCGGAGAAATTAAGGCATCTAACTAGGTTTATAGGAGTAATCATGAGAATTATATTTGTTAGACATGCAGAGTCGATAGCAAATCTAGAAAAGAGAATGCAGGGTCACGCAGATTATAAGCTAAGTACGCAAGGGATACTAGAAGCAAAGAAGCTCAGAGACAGATTTAAAAAAGAAAACTTGGAACCTTCTCATATTTATTCAAGTCCTTTGTCCCGAACGATTCAGACGGCGAAAATAGTTACTGAAAATTGGAATATGAAAGTTAATAGTTGGGAAAAAATAATTGAACATGATGTTGGGGTTTTTTCCAATTTAACCTGGCCTGAAATAGAGTCAAAATATAAAACCTTAGTTTCTGGGTTTAAAGACGGGATAAACTGGGATTTAGTTGAAGGGGCTGAATCGTATATAGAGATTGTGAGAAGGGCCCAAATTGCAATAAAATACATTGTTGAAAATCATTCCGATGATAGTACTGTTTTAATTTTTACTCATGGTGGAATAATGCAACATCTAATATCTGTTTTGTTAAAATCAAACATTGTGTGGAAAATTGATATTCCTAATACAGCTATATTTGATTTTAATTTAGTTAAAAACAGGTGGATAGATGTTAATACCAAACAATATAATCCGATTTATTTCAAAATAAATCGGTTTTGTGACAACTCTCATATTGGTAAAAAAGAGATTTTAAACCAGGAAAGAATGCTGTAAATTTATAGTAAAACTGTTATGATTTTATTCATCAAAATAGCGAGGAATTATGAGCACCACATTGAAAGAATATTTAGGACAAAATAACACAAATATTAATGAGTCCTTAAAGTCAGTTATTATGTCTATTGCCCATGGGGCAATAATTGTTCAAAATAAAGTGTCAAGAATAAGCCTTGATGATATATCAGGCTCTACGGGAGAAATAAATGTTCAGGGTGAAGAAGTTCAAAAATTAGATGACAAAGCTAATAATATTTTTATTGATGAGTTTAGGGAAAATGGTAAAATTGCCATTATTGGCAGTGAGGAAACTGAAAACGGTGTAATTTTAAACAAAGAGTCTGGTGAATACTTGGTTAATATGGACCCCCTAGATGGATCTAGCAATATTGACGTTGCAGTTAGCGTTGGATCTATATTTGGTATTTGGCCAAGGCAGGATGATTCTTGTTTAAACGACAATTCTCTTTTGTTAGAAGGAAGAAAGCAAGATGCTGCTGTTTATATTGTATATGGATCTAGCACATTAATGGTTGTAGCTACAGAAAGTGGAGTTCAGAGTTATACTTTAGATTTAGAAAAAAAAGAATTTATAATTACAGATGCTAATCTTAAGATTCCTAATAAGAGTAAATATTTTAGTGTGAATTATGGAAATTGGGACAACTTTTCAATAAAGACACAAGAAATTATTAAAGATCTGCAAGGTAAATACTCATTAAGATATATTGGTTCACTAATTGCTGATTTTCATAGAAATCTATTAAAGGGTGGTGTTTTTATTTACCCTGCAGATAATAAAAGTCCTAATGGTAAACTTAGACTTATGTATGAAGCTAATCCGTTAGCTTTTATTATTGAGAAAGCTGGAGGGATAGGGGTGACAGGTAAAGAAAATATTTTAGATATATCTCCAGGTTCTTTGCATCAAAGAACTCCATTAATATTAGGAAATAAGGATATTGTTAAAAATATGTTTGAGTAAAGTCAATCAAATACATGGAGGAGGATTATTATGGATCAAGAAAAACTTATAAATATAGCTAATAAATTAGTCATTTCTAAGAAAGGTGTTTTGGCTGCTGACGAAAGCTCAAATACTATTAAAAAAAGATTTGATTCAATTAAAGTTGATTCGACCGAAACTAAAAGAAGAGATTACAGGGAAATGCTATTTAACACAGAAGGAATATCTGAATCCATTAGTGGAGTTATTTTATATGATGAAACAATTAGGCAAAATGCAAGCACAGGCATTCCATTGGTAGAATTATTGAAACAGCAAGGCATTATAGCTGGCATCAAGGTTGATAAAGGATTAAAGCCTATACCTGGGTATGAAGATGAGTCTTATACTGAAGGATTAGATGGACTTGAAGACAGGCTTGATGAATATAGGAATATTGGAGCACAATTTACTAAATGGAGAGGTGTTATAAATATTGGACAGAATATTCCCAGTGTAAACTGTATAAAAATAAATTCACATTCTTTAGCCAGCTATGCTGCATTAAGCCAGAAAGCAGGATTGGTTCCAATTGTAGAGCCGGAGGTTTTGATGGACGGATCGCATGATATTTCTCGTTGCTATCAGGTTACTAAAGATACTCTTCGTGAAGTTTTTTATGCTTTAGGAGAGCAGGGTGTTGATTTAAGAGGGATTTTATTAAAGCCAAATATGGTATTATCCGGAAAAGATTCAGTTAATAGAGCTGGAGCTAAGGAAGTTGCATATCAAACTTTAAATTGTTTTGCTGAAACAGTTCCTGTAGCTGTGCCAGGAATAGTTTTTTTATCTGGAGGTCAAGGAGACGAAGAAGCTACAGTAAATTTAAATAGTATAAATTTAAGGGCTAAGGAATTTAAAGCACCTTGGGAGTTAAGCTTTTCCTATGGTAGAGGTTTACAAGCGGCCCCTCTAAAAGCATGGAATGGAAAAGAAGAAAATAAAATATCTGCCCAGAAAGTTTTTTATGAAAGATCTAATATTGTTAGCTTGGCAAGGCAAGGCAAATATTGAATATGTTTTTGTTAATTAGAGTGCCATGATTTTATGAATAGTATTAAAAATATAAACAAGATATTATTGGCAACTACTAATTTAGGAAAAATAAAAGAATTTTATTCTCTATTTGAGGAAATCCCTTTTCAAATAACTACTCCAGATAAAGAAAAAATAATACTAGATGTTGACGAAAGTGGTTCAACTTTTTCTGAAAATGCTTACATAAAAGCAACCGCATATATGAATGAGTCAGGAATAATGTCTTTGGCAGATGATTCTGGCATTGAAGTTGATGCCTTAGATGGAAAACCTGGTATTTATTCTGCAAGATATGGAGGGAAATCATTAAGCGATGAGGAAAGAGTTGAGTTGCTTTTAAAAAATATGAATGGAGTGCCTTGGCAAAAAAGGACAGCTCGGTTTAAGGCTTCAATAGTTATAGCCTGGCCTGATGGAAAAACTATTTTGAAAGAGGGGGTATTTGAAGGTTATATAGATTATAAGCCAAAAGGAGTTAATGGGTTTGGATATGATCCAATATTTTTTTTGCCTCAATATGGAATGACTTCAGCTCAACTATCCACAGATAAAAAAAATAAAATAAGCCATAGATCTATTGCATCAAAGAAAATATTGGATCATTTGCAACGAGAATACAATAAATCTGAAATAAAATAAGTATTATATGGTTACTTTGATATAATTAAATAGAGAAATTAATAATACAAGAGAGTACAACGATTCGTTCAAATACAACAGATATTTATAAAAGACCGCTCAGAGACCTTCGTATTTCTTTAATAGATAAATGTAATTTTAGGTGTCCTTATTGCATGCCTAAAGAAGTATATGGAGAAAGGTATCAATTTCTTCAGTCAAAAGAGTTAATGACGTTCGATGAAATATATAGATTAGCATGTATTATGGTTAAGCTAGGAGTAGAAAAGATTAGATTGACAGGAGGGGAGCCCTTACTGAGAAAAAACCTTGATAAATTAATTGAAAAATTATCAAAAATTCAGGGACTTTTTGATCTTACCTTGACTACAAATGGATACCTTCTTAAAGATATGGCACTCCCTTTATATAAAGCAGGACTGAAGAGAATAACTGTAAGCTTAGATTCTTTAGATAATGAAGTGTTTAAAAATATGAATGGAAGAAACCTTGGAGTAGATGAAGTGATTAAAGGAATAGAATCTGCAGCTAAGGCTGGCTTTTATCCAATAAAAATAAATTGTGTCGTAAGAAAAGGAATAAATGAGGGTTCAATTTTAGATTTAGCTAAATTTTGTAAAGAAAAAAATTATATAGTTCGGTTTATTGAGTACATGGATGTTGGAACATTAAATAAATGGAATAAAGACGAAGTTATTTCATCTGCAGAAATAATAAATAAAATAAATAAAATTATGAAATTAGAAAAATTTGAAAGCAATTACAAGGGTGAAGTTGCAAAGCGCTATAAATATAAAGATGGCAAAGGGGAAATAGGAGTTATATCATCTGTTTCTCAACCATTTTGTGGAGACTGCACGAGGATGAGGTTGTCTTCTGATGGGAAAATTATGACATGTTTATTTGCTAGTACAGGGGTTGATTTGAAAAACTATTTAAGAGGTGATGCTACGGATAAAGAGTTGGAAAATATAATAGTTAAAACATGGAACATTAGAAAAGATAAATATTCTGAAGAAAGGGCAACTTTGACAACTACTACAAAAGAAAAAGTAGAAATGTATCATATTGGAGGGTGAGAATATGATACATATATATACTGATGGTTCTTGCCTTGGAAATCCTGGGCCAGGTGGATGGGGGGCAGTCATTGTAGAAAAAAACAATACAATAGAAATTTGTGGTAAAGAAATTGATACTACAAATAATAGAATGGAAATATCAGCAGTAATTATGGGGTTAGAATATACGAAAGAGCATGAAAGAATAAAAATATTTAGTGATAGCCAATATGTAATAAATACAATGACAAAAAACTGGAAAAGAAAGGCTAATTTAGATCTATGGGAAAAATTAGATAAATTAGTTAGTAAAAGAGAAGTCTTATGGGAATGGGTTCGTGGACATGAAGGAAATTTTTATAACGAAAAAGCACATAACTTGGCTTATAAATCAGCAATGAATATTTAGTTAGAAATGGTATTCAAATGAAAGAAAAAAATAAAAAAACATTTTCGCATGTTGATGATTCTGGTAATGCACGAATGGTCAATATTGAAGATAAAAAAATAACACAAAGAAAAGCTATTGCTATAGGCATAGTAAAAACACAAAAAGATACAATTTCACTTATTAAACAAGGAGGATTTAAAAAGGGTGATGTACTTGGGGTGGCTAGGATTGCAGGAATAATGGCTGCAAAAAACACATCACAGCTTATTCCCATGTGCCACAATATTCCTTTAAACCATATAGAAATTGATTTTGAAATCGAAGATAGTGGAATTATATCTATAAAAGCAAGTGCTAGAGCTACAGGAAAGACAGGCGTAGAAATGGAAGCCTTGACTGCAGTTTCAGTTGCAAGTTTATCTATATATGACATGTGTAAAAGTGCTGATAAGGCTATTACAATCGAACAAATCAAACTTGTGCATAAAAGTGGCGGAAAGCAAGGGATAGTTAATTTAAAATAGTAAAAAGAAAAAATAATGGATAAAAATAAACTATCTAAGATTATTTTAGGTTTAGGAAATCCGGGCAATGATTATGTTAATACAAGACATAATATAGGATTTTATTACATTGATTACTTGAGTCGTATATTAAAAATTAAAACATCAATAAAAGATAATAATGTTGTATATGGTGAAGGGTTATTTAATAAAAATAAAGTTATATTGGCAAAGCCAAAAACTTTTGTTAATAATAGCGGCAATGCAGTTAAATTTTTATTAAATAAATATAATCTTGAATTAGAAAATATTATTGTAATTTATGATGATATGTCTTTAGAATTAGGTAAAATTAGAATAAGACCCCAGGGAAGCTCAGGTGGGCATAATGGTATTAAGTCAATTATAAACACTGTTGGCAGCCAAAATTTTTCTAGGATAAGGGTTGGAATAGGTGCTCCGGTATCAAATAAAGGAAATATTGAATACGTGTTAGGCAAGTTTCCTTTAAAAGATAAAGAAATTTTAAAAGAAAAATCTAATGTTATATTAAATATTATAACTGAGTTAATTATTAATGATATTGAATCTGCAATGAACAAATTTAACTAAATTTTAGAGAAAAAAATTAAAATTTAGTGTATTATATGTTGGGTAAAATTAATTAAAAAGGTATTTAGTAATTGAAAGAATTTTCATACCAAAAATTTTCAAAGAATGATTTCTATGAAAAATTAAACTCTAGGCTTGTTGATATGTCAAACATTGAACCAGGCCAACATGTTGTTGATTTGGCATGTGGTACAGGAAGTGTAACCCAGTTAATTTTAAAAAGAATTAGAGGAGCAAAAGATTCTGCAGTTACAGCAATAGATAATTCTTCTACTTCATTGAAACAAGCTATGGAAGAGTTAAATGATGTTAAAGACGCGGCTATAAAATTTATTCAAAGTCACGTAGAGCCTTTATCAGAATTGTTGAAAGATTCAGTAGATGCTATTTTCTTTTGTAATGCTATTCATTATGTTTCAGACAAAAATTTATTTTTCATTGAAGTCTCAAAAACATTAAAGCCTGGAGGTGAATTCGTATTTAACACTTCATTTTTTGAAGGAGGACAGCCTCCTGAAACTTTAGGTTTTTACAGAAAATGGATGCTTAAGTCTCGAAGATTATTAAGAAATAAGTATGGTTTAAGTGTTAATAAGGCTGACAGCAAAGTGGAGTCTAGAAATCATTTAAATCCGGAAGAATATAGAAATTTATTAGAATTACATAATTTACGAGTAGTCAAGCAAAAAATAGATGAAGTTCCTGTTCCTGTAGAAGGCTGGGAAGATATTAGTCAATTTGAGGATTTTATATCTGGAACAATGCCAGGAGTTCCTCTTGATAAAGCAAGTGATGTGCTAAAAGAAACTGTTCGAGAAATATATGATGAAATGGGAATTGAATTTTTGACAAGAAATTGGCTAGAAGTAGTAGCAGTTAAAATTTGATATAAATAGGGGTTTTTACTCTATTAAATTATCCATGCTTATGTTTTAATTTTGAAAAAAATTAGGAGTTGTCCATGAATATAAAAACTCGAGTATGTGCGTCTATTTTAATAATTTTTTCTTTATTATTAATTGCTTGTGAGCCAATAGAAAATTCTATATCTGTTGCTGTTGATGATTTAACAAGAAATAATGTTTCAGATAAAGTTATTTCAACTCCAATTGGCAATAACGTACAAATTAATAAAGATGAATTAACTAAGCCAAAAAACAATATAAATTTAAATCAAGAAAATGATAAAGATTCAGGCAGTGAAGATGAGGAAGGATTAAGTATTGGGGAGTTTCATTGCGATAAAGCTCTTTATGTTGCAAATGAAGGAAATGGTGGAGGGGGTAAAACAGTAGTAAAAATTGATTGTGAAGGAGAAATAACAACTTTTGCTTCAGGATTTATTGGGACTTCTGGATTGACTGTTGATGATGCGAATGGGTATTTATATATTTCTGACGATTCCCCTGGGATTTATCGTGTAAATACAAATGGAGAATGGGAAGAGATTGAGGTCAGGTATTCTGATAATTCTCCTAATATTTTTCCTTTAATTAATCCAAACGCACTTTCTATTGATGCAGAGGGAAGAATATTAGTTGCAGATTCAGGAAGTAATATTTATAGGATGACTTTGTCTGAAGAAAATTCTTCTGTTTTAATAGTCACTAGTTTATTAGCTGAAGGGTTTAATATTCCACAAGGTGTTATTGAAACAAGTGAAGGAGATGTTTTATTTTCTGACCATGAAGGGTACATATACCGAATTAGTCCTGAAGTTGCAGATTCAGGAATGCCGATTATTTGGCCAGCTGAAGAATATAGATTGTCTGTAGGTAAAATTGCAGAAGGCAACCAAGGATCTATTACTCTTGACGAAGAAGGAAATATTTATACTTCTAATTTTGGATGGATTATAGTGAAAATAAGCCCTGATGGAGAAGAATATAAAAATATTGTTCAAATACCACAAGAAGGATGTGAAGAAGGTCAACAGGGAGGTCAAAAGCCTAGCTTTAGAGGTTTAACTTTTGACACTGAAGGAGATCTAGTGGCTACAGGCTATTGTTTAGACAATATCTATATATTCAATTCTGAGGATTTGGAAGAAGCATGGGAAACAGATACCCCAATTAGTGAATTACCAGAACCGTTTGCACAGAATATTATTATTGGAGGACAAATAGGCGCATTAGATGTTCCTGACTTAAATGGTCCTTTCGGAATTGCATTTTTTGATGAAGATGCAATTGGGTTTGAAATAGAGAAAGAAGGAGGAGCACCTCCCCCCCCTTCAGTAAATACTCAATATCCAGTTTTTGATACTGTTGGCATCGGGTCTATTCATCCTGCTCAATTTACTGATTGTAATCAATTAAGATTAAATAATATGTTTACTATAATAAATGAAAATGGTAGCACAGAGGTGTTTGGTACTGAAGCCAATGATATTATCGATGGAAACGGTGCAAAAAAAATATATGGACTAGGCGGTGATGACATTATTTGTGGAGGTTTTGGGAAAAGCATGAATGTAATAAATGGCGGAGAAGGGAATGATGTTTTAATTGGTGAAGGGGGAAGCGATGAACTTTGGGGAGGCCAAGGGAACGACGTTCTTAGAGGGGGTGGAAATACAGGAACTATTGCAGAAAAATTATACGGAGGCCCTGGGACAGATTGGATTGAAGGAGGAGCAGGGATAGACCATCTATATGGAGGAGCAGGAGGGGATTATCTTTTTGGAGGTATAGGTGATGATAAAATATATGGTGATAATATAGAAGATAGCATTAATGATGAAGAAGATTGCCCTGACCAAACTCAATTTTGTGATGATTATTTGATAGGTGGACAGGGAAATGATGTTCTATTTGGTGGGCCAGGAAATGATTGGTTGCATGCAGATGTTTTAAAGCCTACAGCTAATGATTTATTTGAAAATGATGCAGATAAATTAACTGGTAATCAAGGAAATGACATATTATTTGCTATTGGAGGTACAAATACATTCTATGGTAATGCAGGAAGCGACATAATTGTTGGAGGAGATACTGAAGCAGGAATTGATTCAATATGGGCGGGAGAAGATGCAGATATTATCTGGGGAAGAAAAGGCTTTGATAATATAGACGGAGGACTAAATAAAGATAATTATGAAACTCAAATTATGAATGATGAAGTGTACGGAGGAGATGGTAATGACGAGCTGTCTGGTGCAAAGATAAAAATTGGAGGACCTGGAGATGATATTTGTCGAGGAGTTTATCCGTATGAACCACACGATGTTCCGTGTGAAGACGAAAAATAATATTATTTAATAATGTATTTAAATAAAGAACTTAAATCTTTTAGAGAGGCAGTTTCTGCTATTTTCGATGGAGCAACAATACTTGTTAGTGGTTTTGGAGGAACTGGAGGAAGTCCCCAGAATTTAATAAAAGCTCTTAGAGATCATGGGGCGAAAGATCTTACTATTGTTAGTAATACTGGCGGGCTAGCTAGTGTTATTGGGTTTGGTTCTACAAAAGATGAGAGGCCAGTAGATATAGGAATTTTAGTAGAAAATTTTCAAGTAAAAAAATTAATTGCTTCTTATCCTGTCTCTCCTTCAGCATCAAAAAAAATTGCGTTTGAAAAAGCTTATTTAGAAGGAAAGGCTGAATTAGAGTTAGTTCCTCAAGGAAATATGGTTGAAAGAATTAGAGCAGGTGGAGCAGGAATTCCTGCTTTTTATACTCCAACAGGAGTTGGGACCGTTTTATCTCAAGATAAAGAAGTTAGAAAATTTAATGATCGAGAATATATTTTAGAACATGCAATTAAGGCTGATTTTGCCCTTGTAAAGGCTTATAAAGCAGATAAGATTGGAAATGTAATTTATAAAGGAACTTCTCAAAGCTTTGGAAGAGTTATGTCAACTGCTGCTGAAAAAACCTATATAGAAGTTGATCATATAGTAGATACAGGAATGATAGATCCTAATATTATACATACTCCAACAATATTTGTTGATGGAGTAATTCTTAGAGAGAAATAATTTTTTGGAGACGAAATTTATGGGAAAAGAAAGATTAGCAAGAGAAGTGATTGCTATGAGAATTGCTAATGAATTTAAAAATGGAGATGTTGTTAATTTAGGTTTAGGAATTCCAACTTTATGTTCCCAGTTTATTCCTGAAGGTTGTTCGATTCTATATCATAGCGAAAATGGTGTTTTAAATTATGGGCCAATGGCTGAAGAAGGAGAAGAAGATCCAGATATTATTAATGCGGGAGGACAATTTTTATCATTTAATCCAGGAATGTCTTTTTTTGATTCGGCAGATGCCTTTGCAATGATTAGAGGAGGGCATGTTGATGTAGCAGTTTTAGGTGCATTTCAAGTTGATGCAAATGGAGATTTAGCAAATTGGATGCTTCCAAAAAGAGGAGTGGGAAATGTCGGAGGAGCTATGGATCTAGTAGTTGGAGCAAGAAAAGTTATAGTTGCTATGGAGCATATGGATAGAGACGGGAGTTCAAAAATAGTTCAAGTTTGTGATTATCCTATAACTGGCCGTTCATGTGTTAGCCTAATTGTTACAGATATATCTGTTTTTGAAATAAATAAAAACGGCTTGATTTTAAAAGAATATGCTCCAGGCTGGACCGTTGAAGATATTAAAAATTGTACAGATGCAAACTTTCAAGTATCTGAAAATGTTAAAGAAATATCATTTTAAAAAATTTCAAAAACAGATCCTTCTCCTGACTTATTTACCTCTATACGTACAGGAAAAGAATCTTTTATTTGTTCAATATGTGTAATAACAATAATTTTCTCAAAATCATTTTGAATAGATTGAATAGATTGAATTAACTTTTCTTGACCTTCTAAATCTTGAGAACCAAACCCTTCATCTATAAAAAGAATTGGTAATGGAGCCCCTGACCTTCTTGCAAGTAACTTAGATAATGCTATCCTTATTGCAAAGTTTATTCTGAAAGCCTCTCCTCCGCTAAAAGTTTCATAATTTCTTGTTCCTACTTCATCTGAAACTTTAATATCTAATTCTTCTGAGACCATTCCAGTTCTACTATCTTTTCTTCCAGCTACTAATTGAAATTTAATTGCCATTTTATTTTCACTAAGTCTTGATAAAAGTTGATTAGAATCTTGTTCAAGTTGAGGAATCGAGGTTTCAATTATTAAAGCTTGTAATCCATTTTTTCCAAATGCTAATGATAATTCATTGTATATATCAGCATCTTTTGATACTAAGCTTACTTCTTTATTTAATTCCTTTAAATCTTTTTCGTATTTAATACACCTTTCTATGTTTTCTAATAAAATTCCTTTTCTTACATAGAGACTTTGTAAATTAGATTTTAGAGTAGATAATTCTTTATTAGTTCTTGCTAATTCTAAATTTGTATCATCTTTTTTTTCTAATTCAGATTTTAGGTTAATTATTTTTTTAGATAGAAATTCTTTTTCAGATTTTCTGTTTTTTAAAATATTTTTTGTTGATTCAATTAAACTTTCTTCTTTTGGAAATAATGTTTCTGCATTTTTTAATTTAATATGTTTTTCTTCATAAAGAGCGAGCTCTGAGATTTGAGATTTAATCCTTGAATGTAATTCTGTAGAATAATTTAGATTATTTAGCTGTATATTGAATTCTTCCAGTTTTTTAATTTCACTTTCAGCATAATTATTACTATTAATTAAGTTATCTAAAACTTCAATTTCTCTTTTGGTAGTGTTTATTTCCTTTTCTGCTTTTAATGAATCTGCTAATTTTGATTTAAGTTTAATTATACTAGTATTAACGGATTGTTGATCTTTTAAAAGTTTTGTTGAGCTAGTATCGATTTCTTTTTTTAAAGATTTGTTTTGTTCTTCAAAGTTGTTTTGTGTTTCTAAATTTTTTTGATAATTTTGTTTATTTGTTAGGCCTTGGTGTGTATAGTTTTTTAATAATACATCATGACCATTATTGTTTAGCTTTTGTTGACATAAAGGACAATTCCCTCCCGATATTTTTAACATATCAAATTTTTTTCTGTCTTCTTCCATTTGACTCAGTAAGATTTGATTGATTGCTTTTAAATCACTTATTTTAGAATTAATTTTTTCATAATTATTATTCAGGCTTTTAATTTTAGAATTAATTTCTTCCCATTCTAACTGTTCTTTTAGGAGATGCTCTATTTTTTTTTCAATTTGTATTTTTTGATTTATTTTTGGGATTAAATTATTTTCTATTTGTGAATTCATTTGATCAATTGTTGTTAAAATTTTTGTTTTTTTAATATTAAGTTCTGAATTTATATTAGCAATATTTCTATCTAGTTCTATTTTAATTTCAAATGATTTATCAAAATCTTTAAGTTTAGATTTGTAGCAGTTTAATTTTATATATCCTTCAGTAATTTCATTTTTTGTTTGCAATAAGTTGCTAATTTCTTCATATGTTTTTTTATGTTTTTCGAGTTGATCAATTAAATTTTGTGTTTCTAAATTGTTTTTGGACAACTGCAACTCTGCTTCACTAAGTTCTGTTTCTTGTTGATTAAATTTAGATGAAATACTATTTAAGGAATCAAAGGTTTGCTGAGATTTTTTAAGTTTGGGTTCCAAAGATGACACTTCTAGATCAATACCTTTTAATTCATTTTCATATTTTAGTTTTTCAATGATTTCTTCATCTAAGAATAATTTTTTAGATTCAAAATCTTTTAGTTTTGATGTAAGTGACCTGTAATTTGATTTTGCTTTTAATTCAAGTTTTTCATATTCTGATAATCCTAAGACTTCAGCAAGTGTGGCCTTTCTTTCTCCCGGTCGACTTGTAGTAAATCTATCAGCATCGCCTTGACGTAGAAATGCTGTATTAATAAAAGTGTCATAATCTAAATTAAGAAGTTCTTTAATTTTATTTTCAGTTTCTCTGAGTGTGTTTTGCGTAATTGCTTGGTAATTTTCATCATAAGATGAAATTTGAAGTTCTAATATTGTTATTCCTTGCCTGGCACCTGAAGACCGAGTATAACGTCTAATTACTTTATATTTTTGTTCACGGGCTAAAAAATCTAATTCAACAGACATATCTAATTGCCCTTGGTGCACTAGTTCTTCTTGCGTTCGGGTTCTTGTGTTACCCCAAAGAGCCCAGGTAATTGCATCTAATAGTGCCGTTTTGCCATGGCCATTTGAGCCACATAAGCAAGCTACATGGATTCCTGAAAATTCTAGAGTTTGAGGAGTTACGCCATAACACATAAAATTTTTTATTTTTAAACGTATAGGAATCATGTTGAACTTTTATTTTAAATAATCCTTTAAAGTTTTAATACTATATATTGACGTGTCACTTATTGCTTCGATTGCTGCCTTGGCAGTGTCTATAGACGTAAAACAAGGGATATTTTTATCTAAAGCTGCTCTTCTTATATAAAAACCATCCATTAATACATCCCTAGATCCTGTAACTGTATTTATTACAGCGTCTACAGTGTTATTTAGAATTACATCTAGTACATTTGGATGTTCTCTATCTAAGCGTCTAGAAATTGTAGTTACGGGTATTCCAAGTGATTTAATTAATGAAGATGTTCCATCTGTAGCAAATATATTATATCCAATGGAGTTAAGTGTTGTAAAAATTGAAAGGGCCTCTTCTTTGTCTTTGTCAGCAATACTTAATAATATTGAACCTTTTTGAGGAATCGTTAACCCTGAAGAAATTAGTGCTTTTCTTAAAGCATATTTGAAATTATAGTCGACTCCCATAACTTCTCCAGTTGATTTCATTTCTGGTCCAAGTTCTGTATCTACACCAATCAGCTTTGACATGGAAAACACGGGTGCTTTTACAGCAAAAGTGTTTGAATGTTTTTGTAATCCCGGGGTATATCCAAGATCTGTTAAAGTTTTACCGAGCATATTTTCAATTGCAATTTTTACCATAGGGATGTTTGTAACTTTTGATATAAACGGTATTGTACGACTAGACCTTGGGTTTACCTCAATTATATATATAACAGCAGGCTTATTAGGATCGGGTTTATGAATTACATATTGAATGTTCATCAATCCAATAATTTTCAATTTTTTTCCTATTAAAGTTGTATAGTCTACAATAGTATTAATTTCTTCTTGAGAAATTGATATTGTTGGATATACGGCTATAGAGTCTCCACTATGCACTCCAGCTTTTTCAATATGTTCCATTATTCCAGGAATTAATACATTTTCACCGTCACTTACTGCATCGACTTCTATTTCTTTTCCATATATATATTTATCAATTAATATTCTGTTGTTTTCGGTAGTACCTATAATTTTATTCATATATTTTTTTAGATATATTTCATCATAAATTATTTTCATTGCCCTTCCGCCTAATACATAACTAGGTCTTATGACAACAGGGTATCCAATTTCTTTTGCTGCAGATATAGCTTCTTCAGTTGTGAATATAGAATAGCCAGGAGGGCTAGGAATATTAGTAGTTTTTAAAAATTTTTCGAATAAATCTCTATCTGATGCTATATCTATAGATTTGGCTGAGGTTCCTAAAATAGGAGATATTGATCCATTTAATGGTTGAGACAGGTTAATTGCAGTTTGTCCCCCGAACTGAACAACTGTAGAGAGGCGATTGGAGCCTTTAGGATTTGCAGATTCAAGATTAATAATATCTTGTATGCTTTCTTCATCTAGGGGTTCAAAATATAATCTGGAAGATGTGTCAAAATCAGTAGAAACTGTTTCAGGGTTAGAATTAACCATAATGCTTGAAATATTGTTGTTTTGAAATCCCCAAGCTGCATGAACAGAGCAATAATCAAATTCTATTCCTTGACCTATTCTAATAGGACCACTACCAATGACAATAGCTTTTGTATTTTCTAATGGAAAGGCTTCATTTTCTTCTTCATATGTACTATAGAAATAAGGGGTTTGTGCTGGGAATTCTGCTGCACATGTATCTACCATTTTGTATGTTGGGGTTAAATTCCATTTAGACCTAAGTTTACGAATATCAATTTGAGGTATATTTTTTAAGGTTGCTATATCTTTGTCAGAGAAACCCAAGGATTTAACCTTTTTTAATAAGGGTTTATCAATTTTTGAAGAAGTTATTATTTTTTCAAATTTTATAATATTTAATATAGAGAAAGTAAACCATGGATCTATTCCTGTTGTTATGGATATAATTTCAGGAGAAACCCCTCTTCTTATTGCTGCAATAACTAGCCATAGCCTTTCGTCAGAAGCATTTTCTGATAAAAGGGATAATAGCTCTTTATTGTCGAGGTTTTTCCATTCTTTGTTTTCCCATAATAAAGAAGCTCCAGGTATTTCTAGAGACCTTATGGCTTTTTGAAGGGCTGACTCAAAAGATCTTCCAATAGCCATAACTTCTCCTGTTGCTTTCATTTGAGTGCCAATTGTACGATCAGCTTCAGGAAATTTATCAAAGGGAAATCGTGGTATTTTTACTACACAATAGTCTAAAGCTGGTTCGAAAGCTGCAGAAGTTTGGCCTGTAACTTGGTTTTTTATTTTATCTAATGTTTTGCCTATTGCTATTTTTGCAGCAACTCTTGCAATTGGATATCCTGTGGCCTTACTTGCTAACGCAGAACTTCTGCTAACACGAGGATTTACTTCTATAACATAATACGGGCTTTCTTCTTGGTTTTTATCTAGAGAATTTTCAACGGTTTCACCTGGGCATAAAGCAAATTGAACATTGCATCCTCCTTGAATATTCAATTCTCTAATAATTTTGATGCTAGCAGACCTTAGCATTTGATATTCTTTATCTGTAAGAGTTTGAGATGGTGCTACAACAATACTGTCTCCTGTATGTACTCCCATAGGGTCAAAATTTTCCATATTACATACTGTTATACAATTATTGTTAGAATCTCTGATAACTTCATATTCGACTTCTTTCCAGCCTTTAAGATATCTTTCAAGAAGAACTTGGTTTATTGGACTTGCATTTAATCCATTTTGCACTATATCTATTAACGAGCTTAAATCATGTACAATTCCTCCACCGGTGCCTCCCAATGTGTATGCAGGTCTGACAACTAATGGAATTCCTATATCCTTAGCTATGTCTTTTGCATCTTCTATTGAAGATGCAATTTTACTAGGAAGAACAGGTTCATTAATTTGAATTAAAAGAGATCGAAAAAGATCTCTGTCTTCAGAATTTTTGATGGTTTCTATAGGGGTTCCCAACAGAGTCACATTATATTTTTTTAATATTCCTTCATCATGAAGCTTTACTGCTAGGTTTAATGCAGTTTGCCCTCCCAGGGTTGGAAGAATTCCGTCTGGTTGTTCTTCTTCAATTATTCTTGCAATTACTTCTACAGTTAAAGGTTCAATATATATAGCATCTGCTATCTCTTTATCAGTCATTATTGTTGCAGGGTTAGAATTGATTAAAACTGTAGATATACCTTCTTCACGTAAAGATTTGCAGGCTTGAGTGCCTGCATAATCAAATTCTGCAGCTTGCCCAATGATTATTGGCCCTGACCCAATAACCATCACTTTTTTAAGATTATTTGTTTGAGAATTTGTAATTATTAGTCTCCTTATTATAAGAATTAATTAAATTTAAAAATTCATTAAATATATATGAATTTTCTTGAGGCCCTGGTGCTCCTTCAGAATGATATTGAACACTTAATACAGGTAAAGAGGTATGAGTTAATCCTTCTACAGTATTATCATTTAGATTTAGGTAGCTTACCTCTAGCCCAGCTGGGAGAGAATCTGCGTCTACAGAATATCCATGGTTTTGTGAAGTTATATATACTTCACCAGAAGATAATTTTTTGACAGGGTGATTTGCTCCGTGGTGTCCAAATTTAAGTTTATATGTTTTTCCTCCAAAGGCTTTTGCTATAATTTGATTTCCAAGACATATCCCCATTATTGGAACTTGGCCGATTAATTTTTTCACATTTTCAACAGGCCTTGTTAATAGGTCTGGGTCTCCAGGCCCGGGAGAAAGTAAGACCCCATCTGGTTTTAAATCAAGAATATCCTTAAATGATGTATTTGCAGGCATAGTTAAAGTTGTGCAATTTAAATCTTCAAGAATTCGTAATATATTATATTTAAGGCCATAGTCTAAAACTATGATTTTATGTTTGCCAAGCTCATTTTTAAAGAAATCAGAATATTCTGGACGATTTAAATTTTGATTCCAAACAAATGAATTATTAGTAGTAACATTTTCTACAAAATTTATTTCGTTATAATTAGGAGATTTTTTTAAATTTAAAAGTATTTGATCAGCAGATTTATTTGTAGAAATAATTCCCTTCATCGCTCCATGTGTTCTGATTTTTTTTGTAAGAGCCCTAGTATCTAATCCCATAATTCCAGTTATTTTTTGTTCTGTTAAAAAATTGTCAAAAGATGAAATTGGGTTAGAGCTACTTGGATATGAACAATGTTCTTTTACTACAAATCCTGCTACTTGTATTTTTGAAGATTCAAAATCAGATATATTTATGCCATAATTACCTATTAAAGGATAGGTTAAAACAACAATTTGACCTGCATAAGATGGGTCTGTAAGAATTTCTTGATATCCTGCCATGGAGGTATTGAATACTACTTCTCCAGAAACTGAATTGGCACTTCCATATGAAAATCCATTAAATATAGATCCGTCTTCAAGTGCTAGTATTGCAGTCTTAATCATAGAGATTTCCTTTTTCATATTTTATTTTTCCTGAGACTATAGTAAAAATTACTTTTCCTTTCATTTCGTGCCCATTAATAGGTGTGTTTTTTCCTTTAGAATAAAAATCGTTATAGTTAACTTTCCAAATTTTATTTGGATCAAATATAGTTATATCAGCTTTTGATCCTTTTCTTAAATTTCCTATATTTGAAATATTTAAAAATTTTGCAGGCGATGAACTTAATTTTTCAATAAGAAGGCTTAAAGAAATTTGAGAATTGTGAAATAGAGATAAGGTTGAGGATAAAGAAGTTTCAATATTGCTTATTCCAAATTCAGCAGCCTGAAGAGTTGTATTTTTTCCTAAAAATTTATGTGGGGCATGATCAGTGGCGATAAAATCTATAATACCTTCTTTTATTCCGCTAACCATCGCGTCAACATCAAAAGAATTTCTTAAAGGAGGTTTGACTTTTGCATTTGTATCATAAGAACTTAGATTTAAAGAGGGGAATTCAGAGTTATAGTTTTCTTTTCCTAAAAGTATATTTTCATTTAAGGTGATATGATGAGGAGTAACTTCACAGGTTACACTAATTCCCGATTCTTTTGCTTCTCTAATAATGTCAATAGTTGATTTTGTACTAACATGAGCAATATGTAATTTTCCTCCTGTTAGTTTAGAAAGTTGAATATCTCTATATGCCATAATTGACTCTGCTGCCCAAGGAATTCCCTTTACACCTAATCTTGTTGATATTGGACCTTCATTTATTAATCCATTTTTTGATAGTTCCAGTACTTCACAGTGATTAATTATTGGGGTATTGGTTATAGTACTGTAATTTAAAGCTTGACGCATAATATTAGCGTCATAAACTGGGTTTCCGTCATCACTAAAACCAATTACTCCTAATTCTGCGAGTTCAATCATAGGTGTCAATTCTTTACCATCTCGATTTTTTGTTACGGCACCTATAGGTAAAACATTAATGTATCCATTTTTTTTGGATTCCTCTTGTACATATTTAATTGCGATTTTTGAGTCCATTGCAGGATTTGTGTTTGGCATTGCACAAATAGTTGTATATCCACCTGCAGCAGCGGCAGCAGTACCGGTTCTAATGGTTTCAGATGATTCATATCCAGGTTCTCTTAAATGGCAATGCAAATCAATAAAGCCAGGAGAAACAATTAAGCCTTTAGCATCAATTTTGTGAGCATCAGGATAGGTTAAAGTCTTTTCTATTTTAGAAATAATTCCATTTTCAATTAGAAGATCTTTATTAGAATCTAGGTTTTGAGCTGGATCAATTAGCCTGCCATTTTTTATTAAAATAGGCCTCATTTGTATTACTCCTCCAAATTCATATTAGGTTCAGTATTTAACATTGAATAAAGAAGAGCCATTCTAACAGCAACTCCATTAGTAACTTGTTCGCTAATTAGAGATTTAGGTCCATGAGCAACATCTGAAGAGATTTCTATTCCTTCGTTCATTGGGCCGGGATGTAATATTTTTACGTCTTGTTTTGAAATTGAAACAATATCGCTAGTTATACACCATTGTTTTGAATATTCTTGTAAATTTGGAAGATGTCCGGTTGATTGTCGTTCTAATTGAATTCTTAGTGGCATAATTACATCAGCATTTTTAACTGCTTTTTTTAAAGAAGGTTCAAATTTTATATTTTTATATAAATGATTGTTAGATAAAAATTCATGAGGTATTAAAGTATTTGGACCGCATAAAGTTATATTGGCGCCCAATTTAGAAAATGCAAGAATGTTTGATCTTGCAACCCTGCTGTATAAAATATCCCCAACCATCACTATGTTAATATTTTCTATTTTTCCTAAATTATTTTGAATTGTATATAAATCCAAGAGAGACTGAGTCGGATGCGCATGAGAGCCATCCCCTGCATTAATTATTGGAACTTCAGAGTTTTTAGCTAAAAAATAAGGAGCTCCTGAATGAGGGTGCCTTATTATAATTATATCAGCCTTAATTGACTGTATAGTTAATACAGTATTTAGCAAAGATTCTCCTTTATTTGAGCTGCTTTCCTTAATTGAAATATTAATTACATCTGCATTAAGTATTTTTGCCGCCTGTTCAAATGATATTCTTGTTCTAGTGCTAGGCTCATAAAATAATGTCACTATAGTTTTGCCACGTAGTGTAGGTATTTTTTTTACTTTTCTGTTAAGAATTTCCATCATGATTTTTGAATCATTTAAAATTTGAAAAATTTCTTCCTTTGAGTAGCAATCAATATCTAGTAAATGTTTCTTAGTTTGTAAGTTCATATGAATCCTTTTGGAGCAGAACAGTTTCTTCTTCATCTATTTCAGTTAATTTAACCTGAATACTTTCTGTACTAGAAGTAGGAATATTTTTACCAATGTAATCTGGCCGAATAGGTAATTCTCTATGGCCTCTATCAATTAGTACGGCTAGTTGAATAAATTTTGGTCTGCCAAAGTCAATTAAAGCATTCATAGCTGCTCTAATTGTTCTACCAGTAAACAGAACGTCATCTACTAATATTACCGTTTTATTGTCTATATTATTTAATATTGTGGTTTCTCTAATAAACGGACGGTTAATGAAAGAGAGGTCATCTCTATAAAATCCAATATCTAAAGCTCCTGTTTTAATATCAACTTTAGAAAAAGTAAATATAAGGTCTTTAAGTCTATTAGATAGAGTTACACCTCTTCTTTGAATGCCAATTAAAATTATTGATTCTAGTTCTTTATTTCGTTCTATAATTTCGTGCGAGATTCGAACTAGTGATTTGTTAATTGAATTAGAATCTAATAATGTTTTTGTGTAAATTGAATTAAGAGACGGATTTGAGTTATATGTTGACATTAAACCTTTCTACATACGTGAGGTAACAAGAGACAGCCATGTCAACTGAATTTTCCCTTGTAAGCATCACGGTACTAATTTAAAGGGTACTTTTCTTATTTTACTAGATTGTTCTAAAATAATTCAAGCATTAATATATAATATTAGAAAAAATATTAAAATTAAGGAAGAATTTATTACATCAAATAAATCTAATGAAAAAGAAATATCTTCAGCAGGAGGAGTAGTTATAAATTCTAAATCTGAAGTTGCAATTTGCAGAAGATTTTCTGCAAATTTGTGGGTATTGCCTAAAGGTAAAATAGAAGTTGGAGAAACTCTCCAGGGGGCTGCAATTAGAGAGGTTAATGAAGAAACTGGTTTAAAAGTAGAAATTATTGAGTTCATCAATTCAATTGAGTACACTTATTTTCTAAAAGTTGAAAATATGTATTATAGAAAAAAAGTGTTTTTCTATTTGATGAAGCCTATTGGGGGGGGGTTTATTAATCATGACCAGGAATTTGATGAAGTTTTATGGGTGTCAAAACAAAAAGCCCTAAAAACAATGACTTTTGATAGTGAGGTTGAAATTGTTAAAGAAAGTTTTTTATTGGCTGAAAAGCAATCAAAAGCAGGATAAAATCATGTATATTCAAGGCAAAAACGTAATATTGCGTAGCAAAAAAATGGAGGATGTGAATAATGATTTTAGCTGGAGAACAAACGAGGAGCTTTCTAGGCTTGATGCCACTACTCCAATAAATCTTTCAATTGGAGAATTTCGCAGGTACTCTAAACAAGAAATTGATTTTCCTAGTCCATCTTCTGTTAGGCTTGCAATAGATACCATAGATGGGAAACATATTGGAAATATCATGTATTATGATATAGATATTAGAAAAGCTGAAACTGAATTAGGCATAATGTTAGGTAAAGAGTTTTGGGGAAAAGGGTATGGTCAAGAAGCGTTACAGCTACTAATAAACCATATATTTTCTAAAACTTCTTTAAAGCGTATATATTTACACACACTTGATTGGAATTTAAGAGCCCAAAAATCTTTTAAAAGATCAGGGTTTTTAGTTAAAGGTAATATTAATAGAGGTAAACAGGTTTTTATTTTAATGGAAGTTATAAAAGAAAATTGGATTGAGGTTAATCCCTTAAATCATAATAAAGATGATATTTAATATTAGCCAAGAAAATATTTATCAAAAATCTTTAGATCTCGTAATGGGTTTAGCTGATTTTGAAAGGGATAAAACTTTTCCTGGGCATTCAGGTTTTCATATTGAACGCATGGAATTGTTGTTAAAAAAATTAGATAATCCTCATCTTAAAATTCCTACAATTCATGTAGCTGGAACAAAAGGAAAAGGTAGTACCTCTGCAATGATTTCTCAGATTTTAATCAGTCAGGGATACAAAGTTGGTTTATATTCATCACCACATTTACACTCTGTAAGAGAAAGGATTAAGGTAGATTCTGAATTAATTTCGGAAAAAGATTTTTCAGATCTTGTAGCAGAAATATATCCATATGTTGATTGGGTTAAAGACTATGGTAAGTTTGGGGCAATTACTACTTTTGAAATTATAACTGCAATGAGTTTTGTTCATTTTTATAATAAAAAAGTAGATTTTCAAGTTATAGAAGTAGGTCTTGGTGGAAGGCTAGATGCTACTAATGTTGTATCTCCTGAGGTAAGTATAATAACTTCATTAAGTATTGATCATGAATCTGTGCTTGGGTCAAACATTCAATCAATTGCAAAAGAAAAAGCTGGGATAATTAAAAAAAATATTCCTGTTGTTGTTGCTCCCCAAAAATCTGAGGCAAAAGAAATAATTATTCAGACATCGAGTCAAAATCAAGCTGATATATATTTATTAGATGAAATTGCAAGCTGGAGTATTTTTAAAATTGAAAATAAAGCACAACATGGAGTTATTTTTACGAGTGAAAATGAATATAAAATAAAAATCCCATTACTAGGTAGATACCAGTTTGAAAATGCTGCAATTGCTTGTGTGGTTTCTGAAGTATTAAATAAAAAAGGATTTAAAATATCAAAAAAATCAATTGTATCTGGTATTTCAATTGTTGACTGGCCAGGTCGAATGCAAATATTATCTACAACTAATTATCAAATATTAGTAGATGGGGCGCACAATTTATACTCCATTGAACATTTAGTAAAAGAAGTAAAAGAAAACTTTTGTTATAAGAGAATTGTTTTAATTTTTGGTGCTCTTAAAGGGCACAATGTAAGCGAAATTTTAAAAGAATTATTTAAACTAGATCCAATAATTATAATATCTTCTTCAAGACATCCTCGGGCATTATCAACTAAAGAAATACTTGAGCAAATTAATAATTATGAAAATGAATTAATTTTTCAAGAAGATTTAGTCGATGCAGCAATGAATAAAGCTATTGAAATATCGAATAAAGATGATTTGATTTTAGGTACTGGCTCTTTGTCTATAGTAGCTGAAATCATTGAGAAATTGAAAGGTGTATCTTCTGAAAGATATTTGATTTAGAATATATATAGGTGAAATGATGAAAAAACATTTAAAAAGAGTTGTTGTAACAGGCATGGGGGCTTTAACTCCTTTAGGTGAAGACATTGAAACTTACTGGTCAAGCCTTTTAGAAGGAAAGTCTGGAATTGCTCCTATGGAACTTGCTGATTCGAGTGAATATCCATGTAAAATTTCTGGTGAGGTGTCAAATTTTGACCCTAAGAATTATATGGATATAAAAGAATCACGTAGAATGGCTAGGTTTTCTCAATTAGCTGTTGCTTCTGCTGCTTTAGCTATAAAAGATGCTAATTTAGATATATCCAAAGTAAATGTTGGTAGAGCAGGAGTATTATTAGGAAATGGAAATGGTGGATTTCCTACAACAGAAGAAAATGCAAGAATATTATTTAATAAGGGAGGCATGAAAGTTAGTCCCTTTTTTATACCTATGGTATTGCCTAATATGGCTGCAGCAAATGTTAGCAGAATTTTTTCAATTAAAGGCTATACCTCAACCGTAATAACTGCTTGTGCTGCAGGGACACAAGCTATTGGAGAAGCCGCTGAAGTTATCAGAAGGGGCACAGCGGATGTAATTATTACTGGGGGATGTGAAGCAGGTATTAGTCAACTAGGTCTTGGAGGGTTTAATGTTATTAAGGCATTAAGTAGAAATAATGAAAAACCCGAAAAAGCTAGCCGACCATTTGATGCAAATAGAGATGGATTTGTTCCAGCAGAAGGTTCTGCAACAATAATTTTAGAAGATTTAGAGTATGCAATTAATAGAGGGGCAAACATACTTGCTGAAGTGGTTGGATATGGAGTTTCATCTGATGCATATCATTTAGTTCAGCCAGATGAAGAGGCATCTGGTCCTGCAAGAGCTATGCAATGGGCATTAAAAGATGCAAGCATTAGTAACGATGAAGTTGATTATATTAATGCTCATGGCACTTCAACTCCTAAAAATGATTTAGTAGAAACTAAAGCAATAAAAAAAGTTTTTAATAAAAAAGCATATGATATTCCAATTAGTTCAACTAAATCTATGATTGGTCATGCGCTAGGAGGGGCAGGTGCATTAGAAGCAGTTGCTTGTATAAAAACAATTCTTTCTAATACTATTCACCCTACAATTAATTATGAGACACCAGATGATGATTGTGATTTAGACTACGTTCCAAACAAATCTAGAAAAAAGAATGTTGATATAGTGTTATCAAATAGCTTTGGGTTTGGAGGTCAAAATGCTTGTCTCCTTTTTTCTAGATTTAATGAATAAATTTATTAAATATCTTTAGGTATGTAATCTTTATAGTCTTCAGGTCCACTTAGCCTATTTCCCATTTCATTTAAGAATGTTTCAACATCTTCTGAAAATTCTTCATTGCTGGAAGCGTTTGAAGATAACACATTATCATAGTATATTTCTAATTGCTTAACTAAGGATTTAATTTGTGAATTTTTTTCGATAGCTAAATCTAAATCTTCGTATTGTTTTTCCCCTTTTTCTGAATCATAAAAAGTATTTGAAAATCCATATAAAGAGGATAATACTTGCATAAGCCTATATGTTGCCATATGATCTTCATCAAGTTGAGCATATTGAGGCAGGTGTGCCATTAGGCTTGTAGTTAGCATATCCTTACTTGTTGCCATTTCTGCTACTAAATTTACTATACTAGTTGGTCCTTGGTAAGTATTTCTTCTTGGGGAAACTAGGCCTTCTGTAAGTTTAGCCTGTTTGTCAGTTAGGGTGCCTGTTACTATTATAGGTCTAGTATGAGGAACGGAATCATACATACCGCCTATTCTGCAATACTCCGACACCTCGAAATGAGTAAGTACCTGGGTGATTGACTTAGCATAATTCTCCCCAAACATATGAGGTTCCCTTATTTTTAAAAATAAGTAATTATTTCCACTATTATTATCTTTAGCATAATAAATAATTGTATTTGGTATCTCAAGAATTTTTTTGTCTTCTACTAATTTCATATAGGGTCTATATCTTGTGAAGTCAAAAAACATTCCTGGTTCACTTAATCTTGCAATTTCTATTGCATTTAAGCTTTTACATAATTGGCTTATTGAAAGAGAACCTACTCGACCGACGTCAATCCATGGCTTAAGCATAGCTATAGCAATTGGCTTATTAATTTCAGGCAAATCTTTGGATATTTTAAATGCTCCAATTTTCATAAGTTTATCCTGACAGATACTGTTAAATAATGCAAGTATTATGTATCGATTATGGGTCGGGTGTTGGAGTTACTTTTTTTGTTAAGTTCAATTCATCTATAATCCATTGGTATATTTTATTATCTAAAACTGCATAAATATCATGGTTTTTACGTTCTTCGTTCAAAAAATCTTGTAAGGCGTTATTCTTAATAATTTCAAAATCTTCAGGTTCTAGCTCTTTATCAGATTGTTTTTCTGACACCATAAATATATATATTTGTTGATCATTATCATAGTTGGGAATTTCAGGACTTAATTTCCCTACTTCTAGAGCAAATATTGTTGGATCATAAATATTGTATATTCCCTTAGGAATCCATCCCAAATCGCCACCTTTTCTTAAGTTTTCTGCATTAGATTTTGAAAATTCTCTAACAATTCCTTTAAATGCAGCTCTTAGTATTTCAGGGTCAATACTATTATTCACTAAGTTATAATATTTACCTTTTATTATTTCTATTTCGTCAGTATTAGCCAATGCTATTCTATGAAGTCTTACTTGGTCATATGTTTTTGGAATCGTTTCACTAATATATTTCCTAAATTTTTCTCTTAATATATTTTTTTTAATTTCATTTCGAAATTCACCTTCGCTCAATTGAATTTCATTTAAAAAAGAATTGTATCTTTCTTGAAATTCTCTTTCGAGTTGTGATGAATCAGTTGGATTTTCTAGCCCTGGTGGAGAAAATATTTTTCTTATATTATTATCAATTTCTTCATTTGTAGCTGTTATTTCGTATTCAGGTGCTATCTTTATAATGATTTCAGCTTCTACTACAGTGTTTAATGCTTCAAAAACTTCTTTTCCTGTTTTAAAATTACCACCTAACATTTCTATTTGTTTTTGTTTTGCTTGTAATAGGTTAACTAAATCTCCTCTAGAATATTCTACATCGCCAATTCTCACTGCAAGTGACTTAGATGGGCCAACATAATTTTGATAATAAAAAAACCCAATTATTAAACTTACTATTATTAAAGATATTATTAAAATAGAAAAAAATATTTTTTTTCTAATTGGATTTTGGCTTTGCCTTAAAATTTCGTGTCGACGGTCAGTCTTTTTATTTAATGGAGTTCGATTCAAAATTTAGCTCTTCTCTTAAGAATTAAAATATGAATTTTACTAATTGTAAGACTCAAGTTTATTTGTAAGACCCAAGTCTATGATTAGGAGAAATAGGCAAAAGGGCTAAGTTTCTAGCCCTTTTTATTGCTTTGGCTAGTAAACGCTGGTGTTTTGCGCAAACACCAGACCTTCTTCTCGATTCAATCATATATCTATCAGTTATATAGTTTTTCAAGAGTTCTATTTTTTTATAGTCAATATAATTAATGTTTTCAATACAGAATGAGCAAACTTTTCTTCTGCCCATATATCTATTTTTTTTATATCCAGTTTTATTATTTGAAAATGTTTTTGTGTTTGTTGTCATAATATTTACCTATACATTAAATTTAAAATTACTCTTTTTACCATGGTAAGTTATCTGTTTGAGGGGCATTGTCTGTTTGAGGAGTGTCATTACTTTCAGGTCCGCCCATATTATCGCTACGCTTATCCAAAAATACTACTTGATTTGCAACAATTTCATTGGTAAACCTAGGCTCTCCCTCTTTTGAAGTCCAGGAGTCTGTCCTTAATCTTCCTTCAGCATAAACGCTACTTCCTTTTTTTAAAAATTGATTACACGTTTCAGCTAATTGATTCCACGCGACTATTCTGAACCATTCTGTTTCATCTCTACGTTCTCCTTGAGAAGTTGTATATGTGCGGTTTGTGGCAACGCTAAACGAAGTAACTGGTGCTCCGTTAGGAGTATATCTCATTTCTGGATCTGACCCTAGGTTTCCTATAACCATGATTTTATTTAATCCTGCCATATTATTCTCCTATAATTTCAGCTTTTTTTAGAGTCTTCAGTTTGTACAGAGTCTTCAGTTTGTACAGAGTCTTCAGTT
>TARA_B100000686_G_scaffold41137_1_pt1 | contig 99649 bp, 88 predicted proteins | sample TARA_B100000686 | Tara Oceans TARA_B100000686 (sample SAMEA2622733) | marine metagenome | biome: marine biome (ENVO:00000447); feature: marine epipelagic mixed layer (ENVO:xxxxxxxxx); material: "saline water (ENVO:00002010), including plankton (ENVO:xxxxxxxx)" | depth 150 m
GGCAGATCTTTGGGGCTGCTTATTGGCTCTTTAGCACTAATGTCTTTGATCGCCCTAATAATTGATCCAATGGTTATAGAATCTGAATTACATAATTCTCATTGGGTAACGAATAACGCTGTGTTTAAAGCCCTTATTATCCTCTGGTCAGTGTATTTACTCGCTGCTGGAGCTCAACACTTTTTAGATTTGGAAGAGCGTGCCGTGGGTCTATTTGCTGGATTCGTGAGCGTGATTTCAATAGTTGCATTTCTGTATTTCGTAGTTCGCTTTGCACCTGAAGCTAATAAGTACGGAGAAGCTGTTTGGTTATCAATATCGGTGGGAACACTTATTTTAGCGATAAATGCAGGATTGTCGTTTTTCCACCAGGCGATACCGTTCCACGTTATAAGGCTAGTATCTGGATGGTTTCTACTAGTTGGAGGTGTGATTTTAGGAGTGGTTGGGATTTTAATGGGTCTTGGCACAATAGGCCTTTAGTTCATTTGATCCGATTATTGTTAAAATTTAACTAATAACTTTAGTAAAATCTATCAAAAAGTTTGACTTAAGTTTTAAACATTAATACAGAATAATGTTAAAAACAGGGTTTTCTGCAACGAGAGAGGCAAACAATTGAAGAGTTCTTTAGAGGAACCTGCAATGGAAGCAGACATGAATCAGGAATTGACTGAAGATCCAAGTGATACTCATCCTAGAGTGTCTGGTTATGAAATTCTGGCTGGAATAAAAAAAGAATCGACAGAATTTCAGTGGGAAGGCACATTCGAGCAATACTTGGAAATGGTTATTAGCGATAATTCCATCGTTAAGCTGTCTCATGCCTTAGTCAATGAGGCCATTAAAAAACCCGGAGTGTACAGAGATCTAAATGGCGAACCCTTATACAGGTTGTTCGACGGGAAGATGTTTGGGCTTGAGTCTGCCCTTGAGAAGGTGGCTCGGTATTTTGAAGCTGCCGCCCAAAGGCTAGAAGTAAGAAAGAGAATATTATTGCTCTTAGGGCCGCCTGCTAGCGGTAAATCTTCCATAATAGACATCATTAAACGGGGCCTTGAAGATTACACTAAAACAGAATCTGGGGCCGTTTACACTATCCAAGGCTGCCCAATGCAAGAAGACCCTCTGCATCTAGTTACTGGTAATGCTAGAGTACAGATGTCCGAAGATTACGGAATACATATCGAAGGAGAACTCTGTTTTCATTGTAGATTTTTGTTGGAGCATGACTACCAAGGTAACCCTGCGGAAATCCCGATCACTCGAGTGACCTTTTCGGAATCTAGGGCAAAAGGTATTGGATACTACTTAGCAAATAATCCTAATCCTGCTGACCCGTCGGTATTGGTGGGAAGTCACAATGAATCAAAACTTGATGGAGATCGCCAAGAAGTTGCAGCTAGAGCATTTAGACTGGATGGGGAGTTAAATGTTGCCAATCGGGGGATAATGGAATTCGTCGAGATTTTCAAAGCTGATCGTACTTTGTTAACAACGTTGTTATCCTTAGCTCAGGAACAATTAATAAAAATGGAGAAATTCGGCTCTGTATATGCAGATGAAGCAATTGTTGCTCACTCTAATGAAGGAGACTTCAACACTTTTGCTACCGATCCATCTTCTGAAGCCTTAAAAGATAGAATTATTGCTATAAAAATACCCTATAATTTGCGTATTAGTGAAGAAGTTAACATCTTACAAAAGATGATTGGACAAAGCACTGTACATGATGTCCATATTGCTCCTTTAACTCTGCCTGTGGTTTCGATATTTGCAATACTCTCCAGGCTGGAATCGCCTACAGCACAGGGTATGTCTTTACTGGATAAAGTCAAGCTTTATGATGGCGGGCAGGTAGCAAATTTTACACACAAAGATGTGGTTGATATGCAGCGGCATCATCCAAATGAGGGCATGGGTGGAATTTCACCCAGATACATTCTGAATAGAATAGGATCTGTAGCAAGCGCAGAAGCTCGTGTAGTAACACCGTTGGCTGCATTAGACAGCATGTGGCATGGATTGAAGGAAAACATTAGCCTGGACGCGGCAGACATACTTACTTACGTAGACTTTATTTCAGAGACAGTGAAGGAATATAACAGATTAGCTATCAGAGAGTTGCAGATAGCATTTGAAGAATCTTTTCATACTAACGCGAATTCATTATTCGAGAATTATTTAACTAACGTGGAAGCATACTGCTTAAGAAAAGAGGGTAATGCGCGTTCAAATAAGGTTTTTGCGAATGAGCGGGATATGCAAGAACTTGAGCGAGCTATCCGTATAACTGCTCGATACAAAGATGCGTTTAGAGTTGAAATAAATACTGTTGTTTCTAGGTGGAAACAAAATAATGTGAATTATGATTATCGATCTGAACCACGTTTAAAAGCAGCAATTGAAAATAGATTGTTGCCAGCGCCAAGGACATTGGAAAGGGCCTTATCTAAGCCAAGGTTTGCAAGACAGAGAGTGGAATGGAAAACCAGATATGATTCCATCCTTAATCGTTTAGTTGAAAATCATGGATACACTAAAGAAACAGGTGAAGATTTAATCCAATATGCGTTGCATACCATTAAAAACCGTCCCGTTGTTAGAACACCTAGAAATGAAGGCATAGAGTGGTTATGGCCTCTATATCCCAAACCAGGCGTAAGCGAAGATTAAGCTTAATCTTAAGTCATTTATAATGATTATTTAAATATTGAGTTTGGATTTTCAATATTTGCTGATAATCGCTTCATGAATTCTGCAGCCACTGCACCATCTACTAGCTGATGGTCAACTGTTAAATTAAATGTACATACATCTTTAATAACTATCTTTCCGTTTTCAACAACGGCTTTTTGTTTAGTTACACCGACGCCTAAAATGGCTGATTGTCCTCTATTTAAAATAGGGGTGAATCCTTCAACTACACCCAAGACACTAATGGTAAATGTTCCACCTGAAACCTCATCAGGACTGAGCTTTCCTGCCAGAGCTTTTTTATTCGCTGCGGACGTCATTTGTGCTAAATCAGCCAATGATAAGCTCATAACGTCTTTTATTACTGGCACAATTAAACCTTCAGGTAGAGCTACAGCGATTCCAATATCCACTTTCTCGTACTCATAAATTTGATTGTCTATTAGCATAGAGTTAAATATTGGAAGTTCGCTAATGATTTCAGCACAGATTTTGGTATACACATGTGTGTTTGTTACAGCTGTTTTATTACTTTTAGACCATTTTTTTCGCTGAGATTGTAGCTCCGTTACAGGTATGTCCAGAGTAAACGTTAGTTGAGCTGTGGTTTGTAATGAGCTCAGCATATGTGCAGCGATACCTTGTCTCATTCCAGACATCTTGGTTACTTTGTCTGGAGAGGGCATCCCAGAAACATCAATTTTTCCTGGTGTTTTGACGTCAGTTTCAGGCGCAGTTTTACCTGTTCCTGTTTCGCTATGAGCCCTAACGTCTGCTTCTACCACCCTGCCTCTGGGTCCTGTTGGTGTGACATCAGATAAATCGATTCCCAATTTAGCAGCCAATTTCCTTGCGCCTGGTGTGGAAGGTATAGCCTCCCCACGAACAACTGCTTTACCTGAAACAGGTTTATTTTCAGCTGCCTCGGCGGGAACTTCAGCCTCGTTTGCAGTAGATGTGTTTTGCGTAACTTCTGGTGGAGCTTCGCCTTCAGCAAGTAGATATCCCAGTAGGCCATTTACCGGTATTACTGCACCTTCTGGTACTACAGGATGTAATTTTCCAGAAGTAGTTGCTTCCAGTTCATAATTAAGTTTCTCTGTTTCTATTTCAAGTACGACTTCCCCTTGAGCAATATCTTCACCCTGAGTTCGATTCCATTTTGCTATCGTACCCTCGGTCATTACCATGCCGAGTTTGGGCATTACTATCTCGGTAGCCATATTTTCCTCCGTTTTATTAAATATCGGCTTAACATTTAGTTTTAATACTAAATCAATAATTTATAGTTTTGAAAGAGCATGAAATTCAACTTATAACTTCTAGACATGCAGCGGTTACCATTTCAACACTTGGGAAATGCAATTGTTCTATCACAGAAGCGTATGGTATTGGTGCATGAGGGGCCGTGACTCTTCTCGGCGGAGCATCAAGTAGATCAAATGCTTTTTCAGCAGACAGTGCAGCAAGCTCAGAGGCAACTGAACACTTTGGGTAATCTTCATCTACAATTACCACCTTACGGGTTTTACTGATAGACGAGAGAATAGTGTCTTCGTCAAGCGGCGAGATAGATAGTAAGTCAACGACTTCGGCTTGATACCCTTGTTTTGCAAGGCTCTCGGCAGACTGAAGACAAGTTCTTGTGGTAGTGCCAATTCCTATTAAAGTGACGTCATCACCTGATCTTACAATCCTTGATTTCCCAATAGGTAATTCATAAGACTCTTCTGGAACGTGCTGGTCAAAATTAACGCCCATAAGCCTGGTGCTTTGAAAAACGACTACAGGATCATCGTCTTTCATGGCTGCAATTTGTATTCCTTTAGCAGAATATGGGTCTGAAGGCACCACGCATTTTAGTCCCGGAAAATGTGCAAAAATCGAGTATAACGTTTCCGAATGTTGTGCTGCATTTCCACCGGAAGCGGCTGTTTGTGCTTGGATAGTAATCGGTAATGTGACTTTACCTCCGAACATGTAGTGCATTTTTGCCATGTTATTGAAGATTTGATCACCACACACACCGATAAATCCAACAAACATCATGTCAACTAAAGGTCGTAACCCAGCAGCAGCAGCACCGACGCCTGCTCCCACAAAGCCGGTCTCAGATATAGGTGTATCGATAACTCTAGAAGTGCCGAATTCCTGAATCAACCCTTTTGTCATTGCGAATGTGCCACCAAAATGGTCAATAAAGCCCTCTTCTGATTTCCCAGCGGCACCAGCAACATCAATTCCCATGACGATTGTGGAATCATCTTCCCTCATGCGTGTGCGTATGCCTTCGTTAATAGCTTGGACAAATGTTAACGGACGATGTTCTTTATTCAATGTTTGATTATTACTCCAATATCGATAGAGCTGACTGTGCGATTTTTTCCGGTGAGGGAATATATTCTGCTTCTAGTACCGGACTATATGGAACAGAAGCATGAGGAGCACATAAGCGAATTGGAGGTGAGTCTAAGAAGTCAAAGGCCTGTTCAGCTATCAGTGCCGATAATTCAGAAGCCATAGAGCACATAGGATAATCCTCATCCACTATAACAACGTTTCGAGTTTTTTTAACTGAACTGAGAATAGCATCCTCATCTAAAGGCGATAGCGACAAAAGATCAATAACTTCTGCTGAAAATCCTTTTTGTTCCAATATTTCAGCAGCCTTTAAGCATTGTAAGGTCGTATAACTGATACCAATTAATGTCACATCAGTTCCTTCGCGTGGACGGTCAGCTTTACCGATAGGAAATTCGTAGCTATCTTCAGGAACGTGTATGCCTGCACCTGTGCCTGGACCTCTAGCCCCACCCATTAATAACTTGTTATTAAATACAATCACAGGGTCATTATCTCTAATTGCAGCTGCATGGAGTCCTTTTGCATTGTAAGGATTTGAAGGGGCAACACATTTAAGGCCAGGGAAATGAACAAAAATCGAGTACAAAGTTTCTGAATGTTGCGCAGCTGAGCCTACTCCTGCGCCAGTGGATGTAATTACTGTCAACGGTAAATTAACTTTTCCTCCGAACATATAGTGCATTTTTGACATATTGTTAAAAATTTGATCACCACATACTCCTACAAACCCAACGAACATCAAATCAGCAATAGGCCTAAGCCCAGTGGCTGCTGCGCCGACAGCTGCGCCCATGAACCCGTTTTCTGAAATGGGTGTGTCTCTTACTCGATCCGGTCCAAATTTTCCAATTAAACCGCCAGTGAGTTTAAAAACACCTCCCCAAGCGTCCTCATATTCATCCCTGCCAGCTCCACCAGCAACATCTTCGCCCATAAGGATGACTGAAGGATCCCTTTCAAATTCCTGGTGGAATGCTTCATTAACTGCCTGTGCGTACGTAAGTGCCCTTACTTGTGTGCTTACCATGTCTTATTCTCCAATTTATTAATGAATTACGGATATTTTATATAAACGTCACTTAACAGCTCTGACGGATCTGGATAAGCACTATCTATCGCGAATTGAGTAGCTTTTTCAACACGTGCTTTTGCATCATCGTCTATCGCTTTAAGCTGTTCTTGTGTAGCGGTTCCATTTTCTGTCAGAAATTGCTCCATAGCGATAATACAATCTTTGTCCTCATAATATTTCTGTTCTTCAGGACTTCTGTAGCCCATAGGGTTGTCTGCACCGAAATGTCCGTGGTATCGATAAGTCATCGCCTCGATTAGAGTGGGGCCTTCACCCTTTCTGGCCCTTTCAACCGCTTCTCCCGCGACTTCGTAAACTTCAATCACGTTTTGTCCATCCACAGTTACTCCAGGCATCCCATATCCGGCTGCGCGGTTTGCTACTGATTGTCCTGCAACAGCGTATTCAAAAGGAGTAGATTCCGCGTACCGATTGTTTTCGCATACAAATAAGACAGGTAAGTTCCATATAGCAGCCAAGTTCATTGATTCATGCAATGAGCCTTGACTGGATGCTCCATCACCGAAAAATACAACACTAACATTGTCTTTGCCTTGTACTTTCGCTGATAGGGCACAGCCAGTCGCAACCGGTATATTTGATCCCACCACACCGTTTGCACCAAGCATACCTTTAGTTGCGTCTGCAATATGCATCGTGCCGCCCTTTCCTTTATTGGTACCAGTTGCTTTTCCGAGCAACTCTGCCATCATCTCATTAATATCTACACCTTTCGCAATACAGTGGTGATGAGATCTGTGGTTTCCTAAGACGTAATCATCATCTCGGAGATGCGCACAGATGCCAGTGGGTGTAGCCTCCTCCCCTATTGCCGAATGCGTTCCTAGTATTCTTCCTTGGTCGGCCTCTCTTTTCGCCTGTTCTTCAAATCGACGTATTAAAACCAGAGTTTCGTACATCCACATTAGCTTATCTTTTGGTATTGAAGATTGAGATTTAGCCACAACTGTACCTCCTGAATTATTAAGGATCTACTTTTTAAATTAATAGATTAAAAGTTTCCTTGCCTCGTAAAATTAATGGTGGCAGGATTATAGCAGAGTGTTTGGTCAACTTTACAGATTCAAGCTATAATCTCAACGATATCCCAATCCCAATAAGGAGCACTCAATGCGACGCTTTTTACTAGCTGACCAATTAATTGATGGATTTAACGATAAACCGATTAAAAATGCAGCATTAATACTTCAGGATGAAAAAATAGAAGCTGTAACTACGCAAGACCAAATAGGCAGGGATCCAGATGGGGAAATAATTAATGTTGCTGGTGGAACGATCATGCCTGGATTCATCGAAATGCACGCACACATGCATTGTTCTGCAGAGCCGGAAGCTTTTGATCAAGTTACATCTGAGTCGCATGAGGAACTTTTGATGCGATCGGTCGAAGCGATGAGGAACACCTTAATTTCGGGAGTTACCACAGTTAGGGACCTTGGTAGCAAGAATGAAATAGCTTTTGCTGTTAAAAAAGCAGTTGAGGACCGCAAGATAAATGGCCCTAGATTATTGGTTACTGGCACACCAATAACCACGACTGCTGGCCATTGCAACTTTTTTGGGACTGAGGCAGATACCGCCGAAAACGTGATTTCTGCACTTAGAAATCAAGTAAAACTTGGAGCAGATTATATAAAAATTATGTCTACTGGCGGAGTGTTTACGCCGCGCAGTAATGTGCGAGCTGCCCAATATACGACAGATGTGCTTAGATTGGCTGTCGAGGATGCTGAAAGGTTGGGTGTAAGGGTAGCTGCTCACTGTCATGCAACAGAGGGCGTAATCAATTGTGCTGAGGCTGGCATACACAACCTCATACACTCCACTTGGCTTTCTGCAGATCAGACACAGAATTGGGATTATAGGCCGGAAATAGCAGATATGATCGCTGAAAAGGAACTTTGGGTAGATCCTACAATAGCTATAGCTACAATAAGAACTGAGAAAGGGATCCCGTTCACAGAAGAAGAGCTGCTTGCATCAGCTGTGTTGAGTGATATGGAAGGCAGATTTGCAATACTTAAAGATATGTGGGATCGAGGGGTAAAATTTGTAGCCGGTTTAGATACAGGTATGTCATACGTTGAATTTGGCGATTTCGCATACACTCCGCAGTCAATGGTTGAAGGCATGGGGATATCTGAAATGGAAGCAATAATTTGTTCGACGCTTTCTTCCGCTCAGTGCTTAGGCATCGATGAGATCACTGGCACACTCGAAACTAACAAATCTGCAGACGCTATCATTGTTGCTGGAGACCCATTAAAAGACATTAGAAAATTACACGACATTGACACCATTATTAGTCAAGGTCATTTAATTAAACGTGCAGGTAAAGTATTAATTTAGAAAGAATTGCCTAACTTCTTTAATTAACCCTTTTTAACACCCAGTTCAGCTAGTATTTTTGCCAAAGCTTGTTTCTCGGTGCTGGTTAAGTTCCTGAATGGCGGCCTGACGCTACCGGCATTAATGCCGACATACTCCGCAGCGGCCTTGAGAACATTTGTGGCATAACCCTCAAAACCTTCATCAACTAATCTCCAAAAAGTAGCTTGCTTAGAGTGAAATCTATCTGCTTCAGCATATTTGCCATCTTGCAATAGTTGCCAAAACTTAGCTTCACCTTCTGGCCAGAAAGCTGCCACACCGGTGATATATGATTTAGCTCCATGCTGATGTGCAAGGCCAGCAGTATGCCCGTACGAATTATCAACAATCGCCAATTTATCTGAGAATCTATCTAGGGTATCTACATAATCTTGGAATGATGGCAAGAAACCTCTTTTTATAGATACTACACTCTCAATAGTGTTGATTAATTTTTCTGTAGTCGGCCCATCTACGTTCCCCCCTAAACTCCTCCAGGATTGATCATAGATCATAAGGCCTATTTCAGTATGTTTAGCTATTTCAGAGTACCAATGTATTACTGCTTCCTGATCCATTCCGTGATAGTAATATGGGGGCGGTACCATTGCCACCTTGACTCCTTGGTCAAGAGCCGCATTGCATCGCTCAATTATTTCGAAATGGGAGCTTGAAGCTATTCCAGCAATAATTTCTATATCTCCGTTTGCCGCTTCTGCTGCAGCTGATACTACCTGAATATGTTCTTCTCGCGAGAGTGTGTTATATTCTCCGGTTCCTGCGGGACAAATAATGAAACCTTTGCCTCGTGAAATACCTCCATTAACAATATGACGTACGTTCTTTTTTAGAGCATCCGTATTTAATTTATAATTGGAATCAAAAGGAGTCATTATAAGAACCGCTGGCCCGATTATTTCCGCTTTAATTTCTGAATAATTCAATTTCACACCTCTAACAATTTTTTAATTTTTAAAATTATCGTACACTCGAAAGTCTCTAAAAACGCCAATACACTATAGATAAACCTTACTACTTAAATAGCATAGTGAAACCAAGTTAATTTGCCGAACCCATAGATAAACATGTAATTGTTCTAACAATTCCATCGATAACATGAATTTCAGCGGTTACCAAATCTCCCACTGTAGTTAAATCAGGGGCGTTTATGACAGCAATAATGTCATAAGGACCTGTAACCGCATCTACTCGGACAATACTGTTAATTTCTCTTAATTGGTCCGATACTGATTTACTTGTACCGACAGCAGTTTCTATTAAGATATAAGCTTTTGTTGACACTGTTAAACCTATTTTAATTTATGCTGATTCTAGGATCCAATAATAAGGCATGTCAAACTTATGCGCTATAATCCCATTGATACTTAAGAAGTGTAGGTGAAATAAATTGGCCGATATTGATCAATATAGAAAAGCCTGGTCTAAATTTGCCACAGGTGTGTCCGTGATACTCTCAAAAGATCAAGAAGGTGTTGTGCATGGCATGGCTGCCAATGGCATCACTTCTGTGTCACTTGATCCTATGTTGGTGTTGGTATGTGTTGATCACAGCAGAAACACATACAAAAGAATCAAGGAGACAGGCAGGTTTTCTATAAATATATTAAATCAGAGCCAAACTAAGGTAGCTGAGTATTACGCCCGTCGACCAGAAAAACGCATTGGAAAACCTCCCTGCGATCTTGTTTTTGGTGAAAACGGATCGCCTAAAATAGCTGATAGTCTGGCGTTTATAGACTGCAGTGTTAATGAAGAAATTATCCAGGGCGATCACACGATCTACATTGGTAAAGTCGCCGACATAACAATTGCAGATGGTAAGCCCCTGCTGTTTTACGATTCAATGTTTAATGAACTTGCACATGATGGCCAAGTTCCAAATTGGAGTTAGCTCTTAACCCGATATATAGTGACTTTAGGACCAAAGTAAATAGGCTGAAGTAAACCATCTAAGTTGGACTGGAATTTAACTAATCCTTTTTGCGGATAGTACGAATTTTCTAGTTGGCCGACGTAGACATAATCGATTCTATATTTTTCAATTATGCTTATTGCTGTGTGCATTTCAGTGGTTGAATAAAATACATCCACATCTCTAATTCGTTCAGTCACTTCTTCGCGATAATCCCAGCGCTGTTGCTCTTGATGCCACTTCCAACCTATAACTGTGGGCATGCCTGTGTAGACAGAGATTCGATTGCCCCAACGGTATGTAGGAGTGTGCCCCTCCATTATTACTGGTGATCCAGTAATATTTTGTTGAAGCCATATAATTGCTTCATAGTCATGATTTAGTATGAAAGAGCCTACTTCATCAGTAAACTCAGCATATTTCATGTAAGTCATTCCATCCAAGCTTAAAGTCATGTCGGATGAATTGAACCGATCATTTATTCTGTCTCGGGTGCCAAGTATTGGATAGATAAATGAAGATGTGAATAGAGCAGTTAATATGAAAAACCAGACAATCATCAAAGGATTAAATCTAATTTTTGACGTAATAGAAGATGACTTAAAGATATCTTTATAATTATTTAATAATTGCCATAATGCATAAGAGGATGCTAATGCAAAAAGAACCCAGATATGGAGATACATTTTAAAAACGGAATTCATCCTATCGATGTCACCTTCTACTCGGAAAAAATCCAGTCCGATTGCAAACAGTAAAGAAACCATTACGATAATGGAAACGAACACGCGTGGACGATTAGTATCTTTTTTACTTATGATCTTATTTATTCCAACCATAAATACGATTATTGTGATACCAATTAAAAATGGGACCGTGCTTCCTGTCTGAACCACTAATCCGTAAAATGCTGACCCAATAATTAACATTAATAATGGCATCCATAAATATTTCATAAATTTCAGATTGTTTTTTGAATTTGAGAAATAACTTAGGTAAGTTCGGTAATGGAATATATTACTTAAATTGAAAGAAACAATATTCCTCAGTTCATTCAAATAAAACGAACCTAGTATGAATATAAAAAGACCATTAATAGATAAGAATTGCCATAAAACTGTAGTATTAGTTGTTGTTTCGATAGATGAGAAAAATGATTGAAAATTGGAATGGAAAGGAATGAATACGATATACCCGATTAAAAAGACTATGCAGCAATGAGATATTGATCTTAGAAGCATCGAGGAACTTAATGTGGAATATCTGAAATAGTTTGAAGCAAACACAGCCGTAGTTCCAATTATCATATATGTTGGATAATCCCAAGTATTAATTACCCTTAGAGCACCTGTTGATATTCCCAACATAGTAAGGAGGATTAAGGTTTGTATTGATTCACCAGCCAAAATATTAAGTCTTGAATTGTCGTATTGGTTTTTATTTAGCACTAGTGCCAGCGCCAAAACTAAAACCAATAGTGTGAAGGGTAAAGCAATCAAATGTGCGTGAAGGTCGGCAAAAAGAAATGTAAAAAAGGGAAATTCTGTTATTTCAAATCCTGGTGGATCGGGTGGCATCATTCGGCTTGATTGCCAGAAATCAAAGGGTTTGTACGATAGGCCTTTTGCAGCATTAATAATGGAAGAAGTTAACTGTATTATGCCATCCATATTTCCTATAACAGTAACTGAAACAGCAGCTGTAAATCCACAGAAATACGGGTTAAAGAATTTTGAGCCACTTGAAATAGCTGCTTGAAATTTATTCCTGTTTGAGGCTGCATATGCAGCTAAGTTGTACCCAACGCTAAAAGCACCAACAAAAGTTAAAGCAAAAAATAGTGGAATTGCTAAATTATAAGCAGTTCTAACTTCAATAGCGGTTGCTTTGATAAACATTGCAACTATAAATTGCCCAAAGTAATAATAGTTTAAAAACCCACCAGCAAACCAAGGGTCATATGGAGGCATAATAGTTGATTTAACGATAGCATTTAAGTACGCTAAATCCATAGGTTTTTCTCCACCTCTATATGGGTGCCATAAGTCCGGATTTGCCAATCTTATTGATAGGAAAATGAAGAATGCTAAAAGAAACAAGCATTCTGCAATTAACAAAAACCTCCACCGATCTTTTATAAACTGACATATTTCATTTTTGTTTAAGATAAAAACAATAAGCGAGGTTAATCCGAGAATAACTAATGCTAGCGAGATAGTAAGGTGGTTGAAATGTAACGCTTTACTACTTGCCATAAGCCAAACAATTATTGAAACCAGCAAAATACCAATCGTTCTGGAAAATATGAAACCTTTGTCTGGCAATGATCTCATTATGAAAAAGGTTAGTGGAAAAGCCAGTAACATTAAGCCTTCTATGAGTATGACCCATGTAATAATAGGGTATTTACTAGTCCAAACACCCTTAGGGAATATCTCGGAATAAGATCCACCCTTTAATTGTGTACTAAGATCACTATTAGTATAGGAAGGAAAAAGAGGAGTTTTATTGTTTGAATTAGTAGTTTCGGAATTAGCATCAATCAGCTGGCGTATAGTATTAGAATCGTATTTTTGAGAATTAATGAAGATTAATATTGTGGGATGGTCATATACAGAAAAACTCTCATCTGAGTGACCTAAGTTCACTGAAATCCCAGAATTATTAAATCCTTCAAAACTTTTTGGAACAGCAAGGCCAGGCCTAGAAAAACTGTCATGTATAAGTGTGATTCCTGCTAAATTAGGGTATGCAGTTTCGTGGGTAGCTAGTTGATAACCTAATTGTCCTGAAAATAAAAGTTGGTAATAGCTTGAACTGTGGGGATATCTCTCTGGTATTCTCGGTATAGTCCCATATAATCGATCAGAATATAAAATTAAAGCATCTGCCTTAGCCAAGTTATTCGAAATACTATTTATTTTCGAGTTAACATCTGGATCATACATGGGCAACTCTTCAACCTGATAACCCTGTAAATTTGGCAAGCCTTCCTCCCAATGTTCTTTAAGAAGAACGCTGCCTTTTGGTAGATTTGCCTGAATCCACTCTGAAGCGCGAACAGCTGGATGAGGGTTAGAGTATATTGCAAGATACGAAAACGAATAAAAAACAGTAAATAGAGTTAAGATTACTCCCGACAAAATCAAAAAGAGCTTTATGTGTTTATAGATATCAATTCCATACTTAATTTGTCTAAAGTAATTTAACGATGTATGCCATAAGCTCGCCAACATTTGTGATCCGAACAAGATCAAAAATGGAGTTACTGGAATCATGTAGCGCATAAATTTCACTTCGAGCGATCCAGTAATGATTAAATATGGCAATACCCAGGACAATACGACTACGTCTAATCGATTTTTGATCGGACGGAATGGTAAAGTTACTAACAAAGATATTATTACGAGTGCTGAAGCTACTACAACGGCTTTAATGTCGTTTGACCAGATTAAAATTCCAGCTGGCAGAACAATACCCATCAAAATATATAAAATAGCCCTGCGAATTTCTAATCCGCGAATTGCTACGAATATTAGACCCGACCAGGCTATTATTCCTAATGGGATACCAAGTCCCCACACAATATGCTGCCGAATAAAGTAAAGATAAGGTTGAGTATTAATATACTGCCTGGTGTAAGGGTAATCGCGTATTCGTCTTACCATTTCCGATTGTTCTGTAAAATCTGAATAAAATTGTTTCCAATCTATAAAAGCATATGGCTGAGTTAAAAAGAATGCGCCGACTGCAGCCAAAAATCCAGCTGATGTGTTTATGAACACTTCCTTAATTCTGTCTTGAAAGAATTGTGTTGTGTTTTCGTTTTTGCCAGATAAGTTAAATAACCACACCAAATGAGCTACTGCAAAAGCTAATAAAATTGGCAGCTGGCTGGCTTTTGTTGCTAAGCCTAATCCCATAAATAAACCAGCGAGAATAGAGTTTGATAGCCCGCCGAACCTCGCCACTCGATACAAAAAGAATATAGTTACCACAGCAAACATAGCTTGCAATGTATCTACAGCAAAAAAGTGACTTAATTGGATATGCAAAACAGCTAGTGCGATAAATCCACAAGCAATGAGAGCCACTTTTCGGCTATATAACCTAGAGCCAAGTATGTATATAGCTAATATGGTGACTATGTCAGCGATCGTGGAAACTAACCGGCCGGTTATTCGTAGATCTTCTATTCCTGGACTTGATATTGCCTCTGATATTGATTCTATGCCTTTTATTAGATATATCGGTAAAGAGCCATAGGCAAACCAACGTGGATTCCATGAGCTTTCCTCAGCATTAAATAAAGAGGAAAATTCATTTGCTTTGACGGGAGATATTTCGGCAACTTTGAATAGTATTGCCCGTTCATCGGGATGAGGCGTAAAAGCAATACCGTTGTCCCAATTAACTCCATATAACCTCACAGACAAAGCTAAAGCTATTATTGCTAAAAGAGCGATCGCATAAAAATATTTATGGAAGAAGCTTAATATGTAACCTTGATTTTCAGGAAATTTTGACATTTGTTTATTTCATTTGAATCATTTGTTGTTTTTAATATTAAATCCAAAATTAAATACTTCAGATAGAACGACTTAAGATTATTATATGTATACACTTTGATACAGTAAGTTTTATTAATTAGTAATAGAGGATTTACATGCTAACATTTGTACCTAAGGAGATTGAGGATTATTCAATACAACATACATCGAAGTTACCAGATTATTTAAATGATTTAATGGAATTAACGAGGGCTACACGGGATGATGCGATGATGTTGTCTGGGCCGATTGAAGGCACCCTGCTTCAATTATTAGTGATTTGTACAAGGGCAAAAAGAATTCTAGAGATTGGAACATTTACGGGATTTTCGGCACAAATGATGGCTGCCGCGTTACCTGAGAACGGTCAAATTATTACATGTGATATTGATCAAGAAACTTCAGAAATTGCAAATGAGTATTTTTTGAAATCTGAACATGGGAAAAAGGTAGAGCAAAAATTGGGCCCGGCATTGGAGACTATGTCAGGACTCGAAGTTGGGTTCGACATCATTTTTATAGACGCAGATAAAGAGAATTATAGTGCTTATTACGAAAGATCACTCGAGCTATTATCAGACAGTGGATTGATAGTTATAGATAACGTACTTTGGGGCGGTCGAGTTTTAAACCCGCAGGATGAAACTGATAAAGCAATAGCTTCACTTAATGATCATATCAGTACGGATTCTCGTGTAAAGCATGTTATGTTGCCTATTAGAGACGGAGTAATGTTAGTAACCCGTGCCCTTAACTAAATTATGTTTAATCATACAATTATCAGAAAATTATATTTAGTCATAATTATCAGCTGTTTTGCTATTGCTATAACTGGATGTTCTGGAGCTAACTCGACGATAGATGAAGTTGGAAAATGGGAAATTGTTGATGCAGGGCTGCCAGCAGCATTGATCTCAATTTGGGGGTCTAGTGTCGATGACATATGGGTAGTTGGAGCGGACAGTGGTGACGGTATTGGCCCTATGGTCTTACATCGTGAAAAAGGAAGATGGTCAAGGATAAATACAGGAAGAACGGGTGATCTTTGGTGGGTTTTTGGGTTCGATGAGGGTCCTGTATTTATGGGAGGAGAAAATGGCATGATTTTGCGCAAAGACGGAGATGTAATGAAGCTGATGGAAACTCCAGGACGTGCTACTGTTTACGGAATTTGGGGTACAAGTCCTAATGATTTGTGGGCAGTTGGCGGTAATGTCATAGACGGCGGATTTGTATGGAGGTATACGGGAGATAAATGGTTTGAATTGTCTCAATTGTCTGAAAATATCAAAACTAATCATTCAATGTTTAAAGTTTGGGGCAAGGAAAGTAATGACGTATGGATTATCGGAACTGGTGGAGTAATGCTTAATTACAAAAATGGTACTTTATCGGATCAATCTGGTATTACAAACAGAACCCTGTTTACAGTACATGGAAATAAAGATATCGCAATCACCGTAGGCGGTTCGGGAGAAGAAGGAAAAATATTGGAATATCAGGGAAGCGCGTGGAAAGAGATTGCACTTAAAGAGACACCTCATATCATAGGAATTCGTGTGCAAGGTGAAACTGGTTATGCTGTTGGAATTCGTGGAACTGTACTTGAGCGCAATAATAATGAATGGCGTAAAGTAAATACAGGAATCAATTTATCTGAAGCGTTTCATTCGGTATGGATCGATTCTGAAGGTGGTGTATGGGCAGTGGGAGGCAAAGTGTTAGCCCCCCCTTTGGTTGATGGCGTGATGATATATCGTGCACCATAGTCAGACATGATCTCCAGTAAAGCGGAGATGGAATTAATCTTATATATTTATAAATTGTTACGAATTCACATTTACTATACGGCTAAATTGCTCAATAATGTTCATCAAATTATCGGACACTTTTTAATCAATAGATCAAAATAAGTTGAGGTTTATAAATGAATTCTAGACTTTTACCAAGTGCTCTTATGTCGGCAGGCGTGATACTTATGGTTATTATGTGGTGGTTTGTTTTCCCATCTGCTGGAAGCGATGCCACTTTAAGTGAAGATTTAGCGGAGATATTAGATAACACCGGACGGGCAGCCACAGCAGGCGTCATCGGCACGCTAGGATTTGTCTCTCTACTAATCGGCTGGAGTTTTCTGGCCAGATTTATGGCTGATGCAACAGAGGGAATATTATCTCAAGTAGCAGAACTTGGACGAATCCTTTTTCTTTTGTGTGCCGCTGTATTAGTAGTTAGTAGTGGATTGTTTACAGTAGTAATGGATTCAAGTACGGAATTAGCCCGTGCCGAGGCGATTTTTAGTGTTGCTGATGCTATGGGCAGAGCCACTTCGATGTTCTGGGGTCTAGCTCTATTTTTTGTTGGCTCGGTAGCGCTATATGCAGAAATTAATGGAGAAAAGGACAAAATAGCTACTGTGGTTAGAGCTGGCGTTGCAGTTGGAGGCGTACTAATGTTTCTTGAGTACTTCCTACCAGGTAGTGGCGGTAGTAACGTTTTTAGTGGTATTGCTTGGATGTGGGTCGCTATTGTTACTCTATTGACTGGAATAGGTTTTTATATTAGAGGAAGAGAGCAATCCAAGTCTTAATCAAATTATTAAATTAATCATTTTTTAAAAGAGGCCATGTTATTTGTGACATGGCCTCTTTTAATTATTTTAAAAATATTTATTAATCCACACTCTCTTCAATAGCATCCCAAAGGGGTCCATATGTGCGTTCAGCGGCGCGATATTCAGCTGCAGTAGTAGTTGGACGGAACCCCCAATCCAATGAAGGTACATTTAGCGCTATAAGTAATACAATCAAGCCCCCAATAAAGCCAAAAATCCAAGTAATAGAGACGAAACTTACTAGAGCCCGTCGGCCGAGAATACGTGAAAGCCCCCAGAAAGTAACAGGACCCCCGGCAGCAGCTGTGAACAGCAATGCGGCGGCAGGAGCCACCTCCATCCCTAATAGTAATAATAAAGCGACAAGGGGTATTTCAAACATTAATGGAACATTAATCAGAATTCCTAGAGTTGAAGCTATCGCGACGCCTGTAACATGATTTCCAAAATATGTGTCTATAATTTCTGGGCTTATCCACTGAATCACAAGTCCGCTACCAAATCCCGCAATAGCCATTATTGGGCCTAGTTTAATTAAATAAACACAACTCGCCTTGGCCCAATCCCTAAAAGCTTCCGTCAAAGCATCTTTCCATGATTGTGAATCAGTAATGGTTATGAAATTTGTTTCTAGTTCCTCATCATCTTTACTTGTATTTGATCTACCCAAACGATCAATTAAATAAACAGCAGGCCCCATTAAAAGGGTGCTTAGAATACTAATAATTATTCTGCTGATGCCAAGTAGTGGGGCAAACACAAGAGATGCCATTAATAGGGCAGGAACACTCATAGTTGAAGATCCTTGTACAAGAGCTATTGTTCCTTCTATACCAGCTCCCCGTTCCTTGATAGAGGTTGAAACAGGTACGATGCACGCAGAGCAAAGGTTCATTACTGGGCCCAGCAATGCGCCTTTAAGTGTTCGACCTAATGGTCCTCCACCTGACCAAGGCCTAGAGCCTGGTGGCAATAAAAATGATTGGACAAGGGATGCAACAAGGAAAGCAAAAGTCATACCAATAGTCACTAATCTTAAATATGTAACAGAGAAATCAACCCATCTAGATACAAATGATGTATCAGGATCTGACTCTATGCAAAAACCTTGGAAACATTCGATAACTGGACCGGTTATCGATTCCAAATCCCCCTCTACAATATCCAGTTTAGGGAATCTGTTAAAGACAAAAAATAGAGTTAAAATAATCGCAAAAATCACGATTCCAGCAAGACGTTTCTTAGCCAACCCAGAACTTAAGTCAAAGGACATACCAGATTTAAGCTTTTCAGCAATTTGGTTAGTCATTCCTGTCGCCTTTAAAGAACATGCGGATTTTTGAGCCTATGTCTGACTCTTCAGGCCGAGATGGTAATACTACCCAAATAATAAAAAGTACGGTAAATGTGATGCCAGGCAACATGGCCTCTAGCCACCATTCAGGCATTATGAACTCCTAACATATAACCTCGCGTTACTCCAAACAAAAGAACTTAACTTGAATCGCAAAATGTTTTTAAGCGCTAAGACAGATTTATTTACAGTTATGCAATACAATGCGTAACTAAATGTATTCTAAATTAAGATTGAATTAAAAAGTATTATCAATTGAAATATAGCCTTATATATCCAAACAAAAAAGGGTTCTGTGACCCTGACATAGCATCTAAATTAGCTATTAAAGCCGAGGAAGCTGGATTTTCCACTTTTTTGATATGGGATCATTATGGAATGCCAGACGGCCCTGATACTGTGGATGCGTGGTGTATGCTGTCTTACGTGGCGGCAAGAACCTCGAAGATTCAAATTGGAACTTGTGTGACACCAATACCTTTCAGACCGCCTGCACAGTTAGCTAAAGTCGTTTCAACAGTTGATATTTTGTCTAAAGGAAGAGCAATCCTAGGAGTGGGAGCAGGGTGGCATCAGCCTGAATTTGATGCGTATTCATCTTGGGATACTACAGCTGCAAGAGTCGATAAGACTATTGAGGGCATCGAATTAATTGATAAATTGTGGACCAGTGAAAAGGTTGAGCATCGAGGCAAATATTTTGTGTCGAAACAAGCTGAATTAGAGCCGAAGCCAGTTACTCAGCCACGTCCGCCAATGTGGTTTGGTGTGAAAGGTCCTAGAATGCTGAGGTTGGCGGCACAATATGGATCTGCTTGGATACCAACTATGATTAGCCCAGAAGAATATAAACAAGGAATGCTTAGATTATCTGAATTAAGACAAGAAATGGGTAAATCTCCAGACATTCATGGCGCCATACAAATTTACGAACCTCCACAATCAACAGATGAAGCACTGAGGGATATAAACTGCTATGCTGAAGCAGGATGCCAGGAATATGGAATTGTTTGGTCTTATCCGGAATCAGAAGGTGTTAAACGGGTTGAATGGATAGCAAACGATATAATGCCGGCATTTTAAAAATCAAGGTACATTTAATATAAAGCATATGATCGATCAGGCAAAAAGAGTACAAGGCAAAGTTGCATTAATCAGTGGTGCAGCCCAAGGTGTTTCTGGGAAAGTCATGGGTTTTGGAGGTGCTTCAGCTCGTATATTAGCAGATCATGGAGCTAGTGTGATGTTAGGTGATATTGATGTCGATAATGGGGAGAAAACGGCTTCTGAAATACGTGAAAAGGGCGGAAAAGCTGAGTTCATAAAACTAGATGTCACTTTGGAACGTGATTGGATAAAAGCAGTAAATAAAACCATCGATAATTTTGGCAGATTAGACATATTGGTCAGTAGTGCAGGAACTACAGCTCCCGGATCTGTAGACGGAACAACTGTTGAAATGTGGAATTCACAGATGGATATGCATGGAAAAGGCTGCATGCTTGGTATAAAACATGTGGTTTCACAAATGAGAAAAAATAAGTCTGGATCCATAATCAATATGTCTTCAACTGACGGCATGGTTGGTGGAGGGTTTTCAGCTTCCTATGCTGCAGCGAAAGGAGCGAACAGGCTATTAACGAAAACAGCCGCTTTGCAATATGCAAGTGAAGGCATAAGAGTCAATTCGCTTCATCCAGGAGAACTTGATACACCTTTAGCAAGATCTGCTATGGAGGATATAGTAGGGAATGATCCTGACTTTGAAGATCCGAGGTTAAATTGGATCCCCCTTGGCCGCTTAGGTACTGCCATCGATGTTGCTAATTTAGTGCTTTATCTTGCATCAGATGAATCAACTTATGTAACTGGATCAGAATTTGTAATTGATGGCGGGATGCTTGCTAAAGGTTTACCAGGTTAATTTAACTCTCCTGTAGTAACACCGCCATTTTTCTTTAAGATAGCAATTATTTTATTTAAAGTATCTGACAATTCTTTATCACTCCTGTTGGATAGTTCACTAAAAATAGCTGAATCAAGTGGAGTAAATTGATTTGCATCTACCAGATTAATTGCAGCTCCAGACTCAATAAGTAGAATAACCATGTCAGTGATACCGAAAAATGCTGCCCAATGCAGAGGTCCGGCCTCATCCTTGTTCTTAGCCTTAATATCTATGTTGGCACCCGCTTTAAGGAGCATCTTTGTAATGGTTTTGTTATTTTTCAGCACTGATAGATGTAATGAACCTGCTCCAGCACCAGGTTTTTGGTCAGGTATGAACTGATCGTCTATATTTGTTCCAGCATCTATATGGGCTTGGACTTGCTGAATGTTTTCCTTATCTATTGCTGTTAGTAGGTTCATCAATATTTTGTCGGAACTTGATTCAGAATTTGATTCAAAGCAACTAATCGAAGCACAAATAGTCAGTAAAAGCATAATAGATAAACAAAAATTTCTAAGCACGATTCTACCCCAAGTATTTTTTAGGTATTTCTGCACCAACAGTGTATTCAAGGCTGCCCATTCGCACCATTTGATACACGTTAATGCGGAAATCCGGGTTAACACAAGTATGAATGTAAGCTTCCTCGGAAGTAAAGTTATAATCCTCTACAAGCCAATTCATCAAATCATCTACTGCTTCGTGTATCGCAGTTTCCAAGGGGCGATATGAAAAGACGGAAATTATCGACTCGGGCTTGTCTAAACGCACAAAAGGGATACTTTTATTTTTTATCACTTTAGCGCTCGCAGTGACGGTGGCTGCAGTTTCATCTGCAGCTCCATAGTATTCAGTATCACCTTGGGATCCGTGTACGTCCCCTATAAATAAGAGCCCTCCACTGTGGTAAATGTTTAGATAGACTTTGGTGCCTTCTTTCACATCTCTCATATCAAGGTTGCCTCCAAAAGGTCCTTGTCCCGTTGCAGTTGACTCAACCTCTCTGTCTGGAGCGACCGCTATAGTCCCAATCATAGGAGCTAAATCCCAAGTATGTTTATCATTTAAAACCCCCTTACCGTCTCTTGTGGTTCCTGATGGTCCAGGTAGGTGTTTAATAATATGTATTTGCCCTTTACTGAGATCTTTCCACTTTATTGAATCACCTAAAGGCCCTATATCATGAGCAAACATAGTCCATCCGTAGTCGACAGGCTCAATGGATTCAATGGTAATTTCGAGTAAATCACCTTTTTCAGCACCTTCAACAAAAATAGGCCCTGCAACTGGATTACCTTTTGGCGGGTCCGACTGCCAATTTTTTGAGGATCTTATTTTTACATAATCGTCAGAAGAGGTTACTAGACCAGATCCGGCATCCCATGTTTCGAGTTGAAATGATTCACCTTGTTCAACAGATATAAGTGGTTTTTTAAGGCTACTTAATTCATAAGTTAAAGATTGATCTCTTGTAATGCGCTGCATTTAGACATTTCTCCTCAGTATTTATCTACATCATTTTTTGATACTGCTTTTCAGCCTGTCCTACAACATCTACTCCGACTTTTTCTGACCAAGCTGACATAAGTTGTTTGAAAACAGCCCCCGGCTTTCCGTCTCCAATTGCTCTCTTATCGAAAGTTGTTACGGGTAGCATGCAGTAAGGAGTGGATGAAAAAAATGCCTCATCCGCTGTGTATAGGTCATAAGGCTGTAAGTCTTCTTCTATAACCTCAATGCCTAATTGCTCTGCTAATTCCAATACATATCCCCTTGAAACGCCCTGAAGAATTGATGTGTCATTGGGTGTCCTTATAACACCATTACTAACTGTGAATAAGTTATAGCCAACTCCTTCTGTTAAATTACCTGAACCATCGGTTAGTACAGGCCAACCATGGTCTTCGATATCACCAGCCTCCATTTCTGCAAGATTAAAATTAAGCCTGCTGTGATGCTTTATTTTTGGGTCAACTGTTTGAGATGACATAGAACGAGTTTTCGTTATTACACCTTTGGCACCATTTAAATCACTGCCAAACCAGTCCCACGGTATAGGTGCAACATCGATAATTACCGTTGGGGTATTTGCTTCATACGCCCATCGTCCAGGACCTCGAGTAATTGCATGCCATATGTCAAAATCTCCATGTTCTTCGAGAAATCCCAAGTTTTTTTTCACGGCTTCTTCTGTAAGTTTTGTCATTTCTTCGATCGAAATGCCAATATCTATTCTTACGTATTTCATAGATCGATAAAGTCTATCGATATGTCGATCTAACAAAAAAGTTGTTCCATTAAATGTCCTAGTGACGTCAAATACAGTATCGCCAACTCTGAATCCTCTGTCATCCACGTGAACGTTTAATTCGCTTCTTGGAACCCATTCACCGTTTAAATAAGCAATAAATTCACTCATGTCCATACCCTCCTTTTCAAGTATGACGAATTATACTTCTAATAAGTGAAAATGTTTAACTTATTGATTAAGAATCATTCGTTTATGCCGTTTTCAGAAATAAATTTAGATAAATCCTTTTGGAAAGTGTGTACTTGCCAGACACGCAACTCGGGTGAGTCAAGCTCACTTTTAGTTAGCTTTGCAGCTCGCGCTATTCGTTCTAAGCTGGCGGCGTGCCATACTAGACTTGGTTCAATATTCAATTCTTTGCCGATGTTCAAACGCCAGGATTTTAAGAGATCCAACCGTTTTTTCTGTACTGGTTTCATAATTGGTCTTTTTTTGTGTTGAGGTAAAGAAACTGGTTTTGATTTATTACTGTTGCGAATAGCGTTTAATAATTCACCTTTTAATGGTTGGAACGCAAATGCACCTAAGCCATCCAAGCCTAATGGCTTAGAATGATTCGCATTTGCCAAATCAACTAGAGTTTTATCGTTCAAAATTCTATATAGAGGCACGTCCCGAAATACAGCGTACTTGATTCGTAACTTAGATAGACTTCTTAGTACGGGTAATTTATTAGGATCTACCTTGCCACTTCCTTTCACGGTAAGAAAATCAATTTCTGGATTGCTAGACTTGAATGTGGCTGAAACCTGTCTTTGGAACTCTTCGAGAGCCCATTCATATCTTTCCATGTCCTGCAGACGTTTCTTTAAAACCATTCTTAAGCTTATTAAATGTGCTACGTCGTTGGCAGCGTATAGTAATGATTCATTGGTTAATGGCCGAATCGTCCAGTCGGATCTTTGCAACTTTTTACTTTTATCAATATTTATTCCTAGCACTTCTTCAATAACTGAACCAAGGCCAGTCTTCTTTATTCCAACAAGTGATGCTGCTATTGCTGGATCAAACAAATTATTTATTCTTATACCCCATTCCCTTTTTAAACAACGGACGTCGTAACTAACTGAGTGCATCACTTTTTCAATAAGAGGGTTCTCAATCAGGTCACATATTGGAGACATATCCAATTTCTTTAAAGGGTCAATTATGTAAATACTGTTATTAACAGCGAGTTGTATAAGGCAGATTCTTTCAGGATAACGATGTCTCCCATTACCTTCAAGATCGAGAGCAACTATCGATGCAGTTGATATGTGCTTAGCCATTAATTCCATTGACTTTGTATCGTCAATGAGGGTGAATTTGAGACGCGGGAATGTAGATGTTGACATCAGGGTTGATATTGCTTAAATAATTTACCCCATCCAGTATTCATTGCTTCTCTTATACGTTTTCGTCCAATGAATCTGAGCCAATATTCGTTGTGGTAAATATTTGAAGCAAAGAAAGTAAGAGGAGCTAAGAATGACCGTAAAAGGAATTTCTCTATGGGTTTTAAAGGACCCCAGTATATAAGTTTCTGGCCTTTGCTTGCGAATGTATTTTCATGTACCGAAAATTGCCAATTTTCTTCAGTTATATCGTTTCCAACTATTTCTATGTCTTTAATTCGACCTACACCAAGGCCGGCCTCGTCCGCCAGACGGATAAACTTGAGATTCATCGGATCTAAACCCATTAATTTTGCTGCTACTGCGTCAATCGCAACCTGATCAGCAGAAGCTATCAAGACATTTTTTTCATGCCAACGCATCGCTCTAGGCCCCGGACCATCTCCCGCAAATGTCCCATCCATCACCGCAAATATTCCAGGATGTAGCTCTTTTTGTATTCTCAATAAATCTACTAATGTTTCATGTATAACAGAATGGGTCCAATGTCGCTTACGATGCAGCAAGCCGCCGAACGCGTTTTTCATAGCACCAGTCATACTTGTAAATACGTGCGTTTTTACGGTTGGGAGATGGATAATGTTTTTGCCTTTAAAGCAGGTGGGTATTTTTATTCCATCAGGGTAGACTTTATCAAGAACTAACATGTTTTCGGATGGCATGTAATCGGTCCATACAGTTGGAGGAACGTCTAGATAAACGGCATTAAGATTATGTGAATTCTCTACAGCTGTGTGTCTGTTGTTGTAAGCTCCCTCAACTGGATCAACAACAACTGTTCCGTTATGAGCAGGAATCAAATTTTTGTAGCCGTCCTGAGATAATGCTTGTATTACTCCATCTAATTGCCATGGGGTGGTTGAGCAAGCTGGATAGTAGTGTTGCCAAGAGATGTTGATCTTTAGCAAAGTGTCAAGTTTTTTCGGCAAGTGATCTTCATATTCGGCGAGTTTCATCACTTTCTGAATATCCTGAATTATTGTGCTCGGAGTAGTGTTTATTACAGCAACTTTTGGTGGTTTAGTCATTTTTATCTATCATGGTTGATGTTATACACAAATGTTTTAACATATAAAATTGTGGATTCGACTAGATTTGAAATGATTGATTGAATGAACAAGATAATAGAATTTATTCTAAAAAGTCCCGTAATTTTTTTGAGCGGGTCGGGTGGCGCAATTTTCGTAGAGCTTTAGCCTCAATCTGTCTTATACGTTCCCTCGTCACTCCAAAATCTCTGCCCACTTCCTCCAGAGTCCGGCTTCTTCCGTCTTCTAACCCAAAACGCAATTGCAGTACTCTAGCTTCCCGTTCACTAAGTGTAAATAACACGTCATCTACCTGTTCTCTTAGTAATTGATATGATGCGGCATCTGATGGAGCCAAAGTATTTCTGTCTTCTATGAAATCTCCGAGATGACTATCTTCTTCTTCTCCAATGGGAGTCTCAAGTGATACTGGCTCTTGAGAAATCTTTAAAATCTCTCGTACTTTGTCTGCAGCTACTTCCATGCCAGATCCTATTTCCTCACTTGTTGGCTCTCTTCCATACTCTTGAACTAGTCGCCTACTGACCCTTAGAAGCTTATTGATAGTTTCAACCATATGAACCGGTATTCTAATTGTTCTGGCTTGATCGGCTATTGCTCGGGTAATCGCTTGTCGTATCCACCATGTAGCATAAGTGGAAAATTTGTATCCTTTTCGATAATCAAATTTTTCGACTGCTCGGATAAGACCGATGTTTCCTTCTTGTATGAGATCCAATAGAGACATACCTCTTCCAATATATTTCTTCGCTACGGACACAACTAATCTCAAATTTGCTTCCGCCAAATGTCTTTGTGCCTCTACTCCAGAGTTATCAATGTCCTCAAAATACTTGCGGAATACTAGCTCATATGACTCAAGATTCTTGGTTAATTTTGGACTCTCGATTTGTTTTTTGACATCTTTTAAAGAAGCGTGGATATCTATTAATTGCAAAACTTCTTTTGGCAGCAATCTACAATTTAGAGACAACAAAAGTACATCCTCTTTTGCTTCTAATGGTTCTTTATTAAGGATTTCACTCAAATAGTTGAGAAATTCCTCGGCTGTTCCCCCATCTAGAGTGTTCCTGACCTTTCCTCTAAAACGGAGTTCTCCCAAAGTTAAATCCTCATCTATGCTCATGAATTTACTTAGAGCTTTTATTGTGCTTGCGGATGAGCAAATGTTACTTAATAGATGTAATACTATTTGCCATGCCTGTGGAGGCCGACCATCTGGGCTGGATAGCTCTTCAGTAAGTCGATCAATGTAACTTGATGATTCCATCTTACGAGCCAAGACTCGCTCATCATGTGCCTTTAATAAGCTAACCCGACCAATTTCGCGGAGATACATGCGGACAGGGTCATCAATCATCTCTGCAGCCTCGTAGTTAGACCATTCAGCTTCTTTTAAGGCCGCCTCTTCTGCCTTTTTATCCATTTTTTCTAAGACAGCAGATTCATCCTCTCTGCTCTGCCCGTCTTCGTTAGAGTCCTCTTCTGCATCACTTCCGTCTTCTTCATCCTCGAATTCATCTTCTGTAGCGGGTATATTGTTGATTGCTCTTTCTGGCAAGTCCATAACATCAACACCATCTTCGCCTTCATCCTCCATTCGGTTAAAATCACCAGGGCCAGTAGCTTTATCTACAAGGTCCTTTATTAGACTTGCGTCTTCATTTTCCCTTATATTTTCATTTAGACGGTCTTGATCCATTATTGTCATTATCCTCGTTGAGAGTGAATTTCTTTGAGTCGTTTGTTCATTTTAACTATTGCATCTTCTAAGTCTTTTGATGACGGCATAGAAGATTCGGTAGACAATAGTCCTTCCTGAAGCTTTCTTAGATGTCTTTCTTCTATCCTTGAAAAACATTGTTCTAAACTATTTACTGACTGACTTAAATCTATTGGCTTGAGTTCGATATCTAAAATTTGTTCAAGCCTAGGCCTAATAGAATCATCTATAGTTGATTTTAACACGTCTATTTTACCCGTCTCCAACCATTGGGTAAATATCTCTCTGTCCTCACTTCGGATAAAACATTCAGGGGAGAAGTTCTCTGGAATCTCCTTCAATTCTGGTGAATGAAGCAAAATCGCAAGTGTATATTCGTCTAACGAAACCTCTGAATTCAGCATATCCGGAGCAACTGCAGTTTTGTTTTTATCGAATTTTGTGCGATTTGTATTTCTTAACCGTTTAGATTTTCTGCCTAATTCACGCAGTATCGGATCTAGCTTGCTGGAATCAATGTCCAATTTGCTAGCAATCTTTTCTTTGTAATTTTGTTGATCAAACGGATTCGAAGAGTAAATTAGCCCGGATATCCACTCCAGAGCAGCCGTTTTGCCAGCTCCCGAATGTAGATCAAAGCGAATTGGTAATGATTCAATCATGAATTCTTGAGCTGTCACTGATTCGCTAATGAGTTTTTGCCATGTTTCCAGATCATTTCTTATCAGGTCGTCCGGATCATTACCTTCTGGTAAGCGGCATATCTTGATTTCTATAGAATCTCTTTTAATGATTGGCCCAATACGGCGATTAAAGCCCATCATGTTTTTGTTAGCTGAATCTATTAAAACCTCCTCTAGCTTTCTTAATGTCGCTTCCTGACCAGCAGTATCAGAATCAAGTGCAAGAATAAGAGTGTCACATAGTGATTTTAGTTGTGAAATTTGCACATCAGTAACTGCTGTTCCCATTGAGGCAATTACGTTTTCATTGCTATGTTGATGGGCAGCGATGACATCCATATATCCCTCAACAACGACTGCTTGTCGTTCGGCGATTATAGATTTATGAGAAATGTCTAATCCATATAGAATCCCGCTTTTGTCAAAAACATCTGTTTTTGGTGTGTTGATATATTTAGGCTCGGAGTTATCAATTGATCTTGCTCCGAATCCGACAACTTTGCCTCTGCGATTTTTAATGGGAAACATAATTCGATTCCTAAAGAAATCGGCGGTATTGCCATCTTGATATTTATTGATCAATTTTGATTCTAGGATTTGCTCTTCTGAAAAACCTTCTGATTTGAGATGTTGAAAAAGATTTGAACTGGTTTGTTGTGTTTGGCTCATACCTAGGGTAAATATTTGCGCAGTTGACTGGTCGATTCCACGAGATTTTAGATAATCTCGAGCGCTCTGCCCGTCTTCTGAGTGAAGAACAGACGAGAAAAATTTAGCAGCGGATTCATTTATCTCAAATATAGAAGTAGATTTTGTTTTAATATTTGGCGCACCCATTGAAACCCCTGCTTTATCAGCAAGCATCCTTAATGCTTCACCAAATTCCATGGATTCGCGTTTCATCACGAAGGAAATCAAGTCACCTCCAGTGGAACATGCTCCAAAGCAATGCCATGTTTGGCGGCCGGGACTAACAATAAATGAAGGAGTCTTTTCATCATGAAACGGGCAGGGAGCCTTGAAATTACTACCAGCTTGTTTAAGTTCAATATATCCTGACACAATATCTGTAATGTCAAGTCGAGCTTTTATGTCATCAACTACTGTCATTTCTCAGTAAAAAACCTATTAGTTAAATAAAAACACCAAGTAAACAATGTTTTAAGAAACACCTTTATATAATGCCGATCCTATTCCCCTCTCCATTGCCTCAGCAGTATTTATAGCATACTGGTCTGTCATTCCGCTTATATAATCTACAATCGCTTGCTGTTGGCTAGTATTTATTTTCGTGTATTGTTCTGGAATACTGTCTGGCTTACCCTTGTAATAATTAAAAAGCAACCTAATAATTGCCCTTGCCGCATGACCCTGTTCTCCTTTATCTTCTGGCAAATAGACTTTACTGAACATAAAGTTTCTAAATTCATTAACTATATCCCTGATCGTATCGCCCATTTTTATAAGGCCACGGAAGTCAGTTTTTTTATTGTTATATTCATTCACTCCAGAAACTTGCCAAGACTGTTTAACAATGTCATTAACTATCGTATCAATCCTCTCACCGTGAGAAGCCCCTAATTTTTCAAAAATAGATTTAGGTATATCGTCCGTTCGTAAAACACCTGCTCGAAAGGCATCCAAGAGATCATGATTAAGGTAAGCCACCGCATCCGATATCCGCACGATTTGTGCTTCTAAAGATAGTCCATCCACCATTTCAGGTGACATGAAATCCCCTTTCGGTTTAGAGTGATTTTTAATGCCCTGGCGAACTTCTTGGGTTAAATTTAACCCCATACCTTCCCTTTCAATTAATTCAACCACTCTTAGACTTTGCCATGCATGCCTGAATCCACTAGCAGGTTCGCCATCTCCCCTCACGAGAATATCCATCTCATCTTCACCTATGTGCCCAAATGGAGTATGCCCAAGATCGTGGCCTAATGCTATTGCTTCCGTTAAATCCTCATTTAGATTCAATGATCTTGAAATTGTCCTAGCAATTTGGCTTACTTCCAAAGTGTGGGTAAGGCGAGTGACATAGTGGTCTCCTTGAGGAGATATAAACACCTGAGTCTTGTGTTTAAGCCGCCTAAAAGCTTTCGAATGAATGATGCGGTCTCTGTCTCTTTGGAAGTCTGTACGCAGGTCACATGGTAGTTCAGCTCGCTGTCTTCCAGAAGAATGGGCTGCTTTTTGCGCGTATGGGGATAATTTAAGTTCTTCTGACTCGATCCTCTTACGAATATTATTTTTAATGCTCATTTATATTTTCTTTGATTATCTTTCACTTTTTATTTGTTATAAATTAAAGATGCACTAATGATAAAGGTTCGCCTCCATTAATCACATTTTGTATATTTGAATAACCAAATTTAGCTCTTCTAGACCAAGCATCCCAGTTATTTCCAGCGCTATGTGGCGTTACAATCACATTTTCCATTAATAGAAGGGGGTTATCTTTTTCTATCGGCTCTTGTTCAAAAACATCGAGTGCGGCACCCGAAATCCTGCGGTTTCTCAGAGTGTCAATTAGATAACTTTCGTTGATAATCGACCCTCTGCTAGTGTTTACTATTATTGAAGACGGTTTCATTAAATCAATTAACTTTTTATCCACCAATTGGTAAGTTGAGTCAACTAGTGGAATATGAATACTAATAATATCCGAAGTAGAAAATAAAGTTTCTAAGCCAACATAATTTATGGACAAAGCATGTTCATCCTTAGAGCTTAAACGCATTAAATCGTAGTATTGTATGTGTGCGTCAAAGGGCAAAAGACGCTTTGCTACCTGTCGGCCAATATTTCCCAAGCCCAATAAGCCCACCTTTTTATTAGCCAGTTCAAATACATTAGTTCCATCTAAAGGATATCCCCATTTACCAGCTCTAGTTGCTTTATCAACTTCAATGAGACGATGGTAACTTGAAAGTATTAACATCAAGGTATGATCTGCGACTGCCCATGAATTTGCCCCTCCGTTATTAGCTACAGGTATATTAAGCTCCTGAACTAAAGGTATATTTAAGAAATCCCAACCTGCTGACAGCAATTGAATGAGGCGGAGCTTATCTGTAGCTTTAATTATTTCATCAGGTATCACATTTCCACAAAGCATAATAAATTCTGCATCTTTTACCAGAGCATTGTTAGTATCGAGGCTTTTCTTAAGGTCTATGTTGATTGTCGTAAGGCCTTCTGGGGAATACAGCGCAATTTCATCATATATTTCAGGGCTTACGGAGTGTACCAGTGCTACTTTAGTCATAGTAATTTAGATCGTAGGTTGAGACACCAGATACGTCAACCGTTATAATCCAAGTAATAAAGATTTAAGTAGTTTAGAAAGCAGATTGTTTCAAAACTCTTTGGGTTTTTGAATAACAATCAACAAATATATTATCCAAACAAGGAGAAACCTTTGTCAGATTTAAAACGTATTGGATTTATTGGTTTGGGCATTATGGGAAAGCCTATGGCCAAGAACCTGATTAAAGCTGGATTTGACCTTCAAGTTCACAGTCGCTCTAACGGACCAGTTAAGGAGTTAGTTGCTTTGGGTGCTAAAGAGACAAACACACCTGCGGAATGTGCTGAGAATATGGATGCTGTCATTACAATGTTGCCTGACGGCCCAGACTCTGAAAATGTGATATTAGGTGATAAGGGAGTTTTGTCGGGCTCAAAGAAGGGTGCAATTATTATTGATATGAGTTCGATTGCTCCAGCAATATCGCAGAAAATCGCTTCATCTTGCGAATCAATTGAAGTAGAGTTTTTGGACGCTCCGGTTAGTGGTGGTGAACCTGGAGCCATTGAAGGAACTTTAGCTATTATGGTTGGTGGCAAACAGGCAGTATTTGATTACAGCCAAGATGTTTTTGAAGCACTGGGATCCAGTTATGTCTTATGTGGTAATTACGGTGCGGGAAATACGACCAAACTTGCTAATCAAATCATTGTTGCAACTAACATCGCTGCTGTTGGGGAAGCCTTTGTTCTGGCAAAAAAAGCTGGCTTGGATCCTGAAAAAGTTTTCAATGCTATAAAAGGTGGTTTGGCTGGCAGTAATGTGCTAAATGCTAAAGGTCCTATGATGATATCTGGAAAATTTAATCCAGGATTTAGAATCAAGTTACATAACAAGGATATTCGTAATTCTATGTTAACTGGATCAAATCTGGGTGTTTCTTTGCCGATCACATCATTAGTACAACAAATAATAGTTTCACTGGTTAATGAAGGAAAAGGTGAACTAGATCATTCAGCTATAGCAAACTTTGTTGAAAAAATTAATGATCAGAGCATTTCATAGTTTTGAGGCTGGACAAGAACTAATATCTTAGGCGTTTAAATGATTCGGCATATTTCATGCCTGTTCCGTGTGCTCTTCCCTTGAACCCAAAGTTAGAGTTATTGTGGCTTTTGTTACCTTTCCATTCAATCAAACGTTGTCTCACTTCATCATCATTCATGGACATCTGTGATTTGTGTGCAAGAAGAGCTAATACAGATTTTTCGAATTCAGAAGATATATCGATAAATAAATCGGGAGCGGGATGACCAACTATCCACACTTCTTTGACTGCCCAAGGCTCAAAACCTTCTTGTAAAAGCTCTGGAAATGTAAGATGGTCTCTAGCTGATGGGAATACAGCGGATAGTGTCGCTTCACCTGCAGCAATATGGTCTGGGTGACCACTACCCTGGTATGGTCCATCTAAAGATCTCATTGGATATGGGCAAATTAATATACCTGGCTTATGTTTACGGATTTCTCTGGCAATGTCCTTTCTTAAACTAAGGGACGGTTCTAAGTAACCGTCTGGATAACCTAGAAATACGACATCTTTAAGTCCAATAATTTTTCCAGCATTAATCTGCTCTTGCTGTCTAATTTTAGACAATTGCTCTGAACTAATTTCACGGTTTGAAGTTCCTTTGGATCCATCTGTACAAACTACATAGGTAACATCCCATTTTTCAGCGACCAACTTCGATGCCGTACCAGAACATCCCCACTCGGCATCATCGGGATGTGCGAAAACCACCATAGCTTTGCCATATCCCTCTTCATTCGACCCAAAATCTAACGTCATCGTATACTCATTCCTTCGTTAATTTTTTATAGAAAGTAAACTTTATAGCTTTAAGACCAGACTAATTCAACATAGTCAGTGCATCTGTAGCGTGCTGAATCGCATCCATTAAAGGTGACGGATATACACCAATAAATATCATTCCGATGAATAAAATAGATAGTACTGTAATCGCTGTTGGCGATAGGTTTATTTTCTTATCTGTCTCAGGTTTTTCTATATACATATATTTTAATACTTTTAGATAGTAATAGAGAGACATAAGGCTGGTGAAAATAGCAATTGCTACTAGCCAAATAAGCCCTTGTACCGAAGCCGCTGTAAAAAGATAGAATTTGCTAATAAATCCCGCGAATATCGGTAATCCTGCTAATGAAAAAACGGAAGCAGCAAAAACCATAGATAAAAATGGGGAAGCTTTGCTGACTCCTGCTAAGTCCTCAACATTTTCATACCCTGTCTTTTTATAAATTATAGAAATGGATAAAAATGCGGCCAAATTTGATATTCCATAAGCTATGGTGTGTAGAATAATTCCATTCACCACTAAATTGGTGTTTGAAATAAATGCAAGAGCTATACCTCCTTCCTGATTGACACTTATTAGTGCTGATAAACCTAGAAGCAAATAACCTGCATGCCCTATTGATGAATACGCTAACAGACGCTTAATATTTGTCTGCACCAATGCCATAAGATTCCCTATAGTCATTGTAAGAGCAGCGATGATAACAAGGATGATTTGAAGGTCTATCATTAAAGGCATCATGCCAGTTACAAAGAAACGGATGATTAAAGCAAATACAGCCGCCTTAGAACCTACAGCAAGATGTGCTGTGATTGGGGTTGGAGCACCTTCATATACATCTGGCGCCCACATATGAAATGGAACTGAAGCGACCTTAAAGCCCAGCCCGGCAATCAGAAATAAAAACCCAATTAATAATCCGGGATTAATTGAATTGTTATTTCTTAAAACCTCTGCCATTTCATTAAACTGAGTTGTTCCCAATAAACCATAGATCTGGCTAATACCAAACAGCAATATTGCGGATGATAAAGCTCCAAGAATTATGTATTTTGTCCCAGCCTCATTAGATTTAATGTTATATCGATCAAACGCAACCAAAACGTACAGCCCAAAACTTAAAGTTTCTACGGCAATATACGCTGTTAAGAGCTCTCCGGATGATGATAACAACATCATTGCCAAAACAGTGAATATTAATATTGAATAATACTCACCGGGATTGGATAAATTTTTGTTTACATAGTCAACAGATGATGCGATAAGCGCGGCACCCAAAATCAGGAAAGCCGACTTGAAAAATAGAGAATACCCATCAATTCTAAGAATGCCGCCGTAAAGCTCATCGGATTTACCCCACAAAAATACTAGATTGAAAATGAATATACCTGTTAAGGCTAAAATCGCAAGATATGGCAGCAACCATCTTCTATCTTTAGGAATAAAGAGATCTATAGTTAGGATACCAAACCCAAGTATTACAACAAGAACTTCTGGCAGTAATAAGGTTAGGTTGTTCATAATGATCCTGCCATAGCTGCCAAGATTTCGTTCACTCCGGTATCAATTACTTCTATGAAAGGGAAGGGGAATAAACCAACTACTAAGATTGTAATTGCCAAAACTACAGAGGAAGTCCGCTCCCAATAATTAGAATCCGGTTGTTTGGAGAACTTGCTATCGAGCAAATTATTCCATATATCTTCATTTAGTTTTCCAAAGAACACTTTTGCAACGAGCCGTAATATATATATTGCTGTAATTCCTGCTCCGATTATTCCCAACATACCGAGAATTGGATATGTTTGGAATAATCCAATAAATACCAATAACTCAGCTACAAACCCAGAGAGTCCAGGTAGTCCTAAGGAAGTTAAACCGGCGATTACAAATAGAACAGACACCCAGCCCATCTTTTTAGCTATTCCTTCTAGAACACCAATATCACGAGTATGAGTTCGTTCATAAATCACACCGACCACTACGAAAAATAGTGCTGTCATAATTCCGTGAGAAAACATCTGTAATACTGCTCCAGATAGACCTATGACATTTAGAGTTGCTATGCCCATGAGAACGTACCCCATATGGCTAACCGATGAATAACCAATTACATATTTCAAATCTCTCTGCCCGAGTGCGGATAATGCCCCATAAATAACATTAACTGTGCCTAACCCTAATAGAACTGGAGCCCACTGCTCTGCCCCCTCAGGTAAAAGGAACATTCCGACTCGAATAATTCCATAGGCGCCTAGTTTCATTAATACACCAGCATGAACCATGCTCACTGCAGTCGGTGCTGCTACGTGTCCATCTGGGGACCATGTATGAAATGGCCATAATCCAGCCAAAATACCAAATCCTAATGCAACTAGAGGGAAAATTATCAATTGGAAGGTAGTTGTAAAATCTATTCCTGCTAAAGCAGGGATCATGAATGTTCCCAATCCAGCTTCAGCAAATATAGCTAATATAGATATCCATATTAAAACGCTACCTGCAACTAGATAAAGCATTAACTTCATTGCGCCATATTCTTTAGTGCGAATAAATGTTTTAAAATCGGTACTGCTTCCCCATATTCCGATTAGGAGGTACATTGGTAACACACTAAGTTCATAGAAAAAGAACAAGAAAAATAGATCCAATGAAGCAAATACGCCAAAAACCCCAGAAATTAATAGAAAAAAGAGTACAAAAAACTCCTTAGGCCTATCAGATATAGATTTAGAAGCAAGAATGCCTGTGAACATGACAATTCCAGTCAGCATTATCATTGGGGCAGATATTCCGTCTATTCCCAAGCTTAGCTGAATAGCCTGTTGTCCAATTATAGGATTAGCTGGAAGCTCGAGCCAAATCCAACTATTTGCAAATTGAAATCCTCCGTCATTATGGCTGTAGGCTGCAAAAGAGTATATGGAAAGAACCATTGTTATAAGACCAAGAACAGTAGCCAACCATTGAATCAAATCTTTTTGGTCTTTTGGCATAAGTATAAACAATGCCGCCCCAATTAGAGGAATCATAATTATTATAAACAACAGCCAAGATTCAAATGTATTCATAAACTTTTAGCCATTAGAAATATATCAATCAAGTAGTATCCACCATAATATAGCTAGTCCGCATGCTCCTAAAACCATAGCGGCACCATAAGTAAAAAGATAACCAGTCTGTAAAACGCGAGTTTTAAGAGCTGACATATATACAGATATTGCTGAGCCATCAACTGCTTTATCGTTAATTATGACGCGATCAAATAGCGCAACTAAACCTCCGAAAGCTAATACACATTTATCGATAACCCATTGATAAAAATCATCGACATAATATTTATTTAGGATCGTTTTATAAAGATAAGGAGCAAACTGACTAATTTGTTTTGCTGAAACTGATTTTCTTAAATAAACAGACCATCCTAAAATTAAAGCAGCTAATGCTAAGATTATTGATAAGATCATTAGCCATGGTTTAAGTTTAAAGTGATGTGCAGGATCAATGAATTCAGCCCAACCTGGATAAGTTGAACTTAATGGCAATATCAAAAAGCCGACTCCGGCAGAAAGAATTGCTAATATGACTAAGGGCACCCACATTATCACACTACTTTCATGGCTCTGAGCTAAATGCTTCGGAGTCGAACCTAAGAATGGGACTATAGCAATTCTTGCCATATATAAAGCACTCAAAAACACACCTAAAAGAGTGATTGCCAAAACTATATATTGACCATCATGAAGGACAGATAATAGTAGCTCGTCTTTGGAAAAAAATCCGGCTAGTGGAGGCAAACCCGCCAGAGATGCTGCTCCAATAAAGAATGTTATGGCTGTAATTGGCATACGACGCCTTAGTCCACCCATTTTCCAAATATTTGTTTCATTAGCTGTAGAGTGCATTACAGAACCCGCACCAAGGAACAATAAGGCTTTAGCGATACCGTGCACAATGAGGTGAAATATTGCAGCTGCTACTCCTCCGGCTCCCAAACATAACATCATTAACCCTAAATGACTTATAGTTGAGTAAGCTAGAACTCTTTTAATGTCACTCATTACTAAAGCCATTGAACCTGCAAAAATAAAAGTGATTAGACCTATTATCATTACTATGAGCATTATTTCCGGGGCAAGTTCAAAAATTGGCATCATCCTAGCTACCAAATATACTCCAGCTGCAACCATAGTGGCAGCGTGAATTAATGCGGATACCGGGGTAGGCCCTTCCATTGCGTCTGGCAGCCATACATGAAAAGGGAATTGTGCTGATTTACCCATCGCTCCGATAAAGATTAATAAGATAGAGCTATTTAATATTGAATCACTAATTCCGCCAGACTCAGCTATATGAAAAATTGTTGATATATTAAAAGTGCCTGTTGCTTTAAATAAAAGAATTATGCCAATAAGCAAACATACGTCACCGATTCTGGTAGTTATGAAAGCCTTTTTAGCCGCTTCAGCTGCTGAACGTTTTTCCCACCAGAATCCAATCAATAGATACGATCCAAGGCCCACTAATTCCCAAGCAAAGTATAGAAATAATAAGTTGTCAGCTAATATGAGTGTTAGCATTGCAGCTACAAAAAGTGCATGTATTGCGAAATACCATTCGAAATGTCGGTCACCCTTCATATATACGATAGAATAAACTTGTACTAATAGGGAAATAAATGTAACAAGGCCAAGCATGGCAACGGAAATCTTATCTACAAATATTCCCCAGCGAATTTCAGTTAGGCCGACTACTAACCAATTCATCGAAATAGAACCGCCGCCGAAATTAAGCACATCTAAAAGCACTAGCCAAAATAAAATGAATCCGGTCAAGATAGCAGTAATAGAAAATATCGGTGCCAACATGGCGAGCTTTTTTCTGTCCGAATAGAAAAAACCAACTATTCGCATAGAAAATACTATGATTATGAATGCAATTGCACTTAGTAGAGGTATTATCCACGCAGCGTGTAATCCAATTGTGTTACTTGAGTCCATTACTACCTTTTAAATTATTACTAAGATTTGAATTCACGATTATTTTATTGATCAGAAATCTCCTTATCCCCATCACCATTTCATAATATTAATATCATCCGTATTTATAGATGATTTGTTACGATATAGTCTCAATATTATTGCTATGGCTAAAGCTAACTCTGCAGCCGCAATAGTGATAACAAATATAATTAATACATGCCCCAGAGCTCTGTGAGATTCACTTGCGTTCATGAAGATTGAATAGCCGATTAAGTTAATATTTACAGCGTTTAACATTAATTCAATTGACATCAATACTAAGATCGCATTTCTGCGGGCAAGAACACCATATAGCCCTATAGCAAAAAGCACTCCGCTAAGTACTTGAAAATGTGTTAATTCGATCATTTATCGTCCTTCGAATCTGTTTTACGAACCATTATTACTCCACCCATCAGGGCAATTAATAAAACTAAGGAAGCCATTTCAAAAGGAATGGCCCACTTTGAAAAAAGTTCGTCTGCAAGTTTAGAGAGATCTACTCCGCGTCGAGACACTAGGTTTGTTGGCGTGTACAAAGCAGCAGCGATTATTATTCCCATGGTCAATAATGAAGAGACAAGAGCTATTGGCCAATGTTTGTGATCTGAAAGTGTTCGAAAATCTTCAAGTTTGGTTAACATCAAAGCAAATATAATCACAATTACTATTGCTCCGCCGTATATTAAAATTTGAACCAATGCAAGAAATGGGGAAAAAGAAAGGATAAATATTCCAGCAACGCCAGATAGTGACGCAATAAGCCCAAAAGCTGCATAAACAATATTTCTGGACAATACAACGGTTAATCCGCCACCGATTACAACACAACTAGCCAAATAGAAAATCACCAATGAAGTCATCAGGATGAATCCTCCATTTTTGCATCTAATTTAGCTTTAGCTTCAGCTTGAAGTTTTTCTCTAAGAACCGGATCTCCTATGTTTTTTACTTGAACAGGCTTCCAACCGATTTTTGCCTGAAATGCTTTGCCCATATCTAGTAAAGATTCCAGGTTAGCTCGATTGGCATTGCGTTGGAATTTACTTAACTCGTGTTCATGGCTCATTTCAATTGCATCAAAATTACACACATCCACACAAATACCGCAAACTATACATCTAGAAAGGTTAATTTCGAACGACTCAATAATTTTTTTTCTAGTCGATTTTTCTTCAGAAAACTTATCGTTATCTGTCATGGTGGCGCTCATACACTGAGTAGGACATTCCCGTACACAAACCATACAGCCGGTGCAGTAAGGTTCGCTATTAGAGTCATCCCATAGTAATGCAGGAAAACCCATGAAACGTTTTTCTATATCCAATCGCTTAGAAGGAATTGGGTATTGTGCTGTGACCGGTTTGCGCATCATAGTTGCTAAGGTAACTTTTAGTCCTTTGATACTACCTAACATTTACGTCTCCATAGTTTTCTGGTGGGTTGTTGGCTGCATCTTTTGCGGCCACAATTCTTATAGAATTTGTTTCACGAGATTGCTGCGGTGCTTTATATATTAGATAAAAGATAATTCCAATGGTGATCAAAGATACAATCGTCAGTATTGACCAATGAAGGTTGTAGAAACGAACGAACCCTGTAAAAACTATATTAATAAATGATACTGGAACTAAAACTTTCCACCCAAATGACATTAGTTGATCTATTCTTAGCCTAGGATAGGTTCCTCTGATCCAAAATATTAGTAAGATCACTGCATATATTTTTACCAAGAACCATATTACAGAAAGTAAATGATGGGGGATTCCATTAAATGGCATAGAAGGCCAACTCCATCCACCCAGAAACATGACTGCTATTAAAGCCGCAATAGCGAATGTATTTACATATTCAGCAAGTTGGATGATTGCCCAATGTGCTCCGCTATATTCAACAAAAGGACCTCCAACCACTTCAGATTCTGCATGATGTATATCAAATGGGGTTCGTCCCAATTCGGCGAGACCAGCAGCAAGAAAAATCAAGAACCCTATTGGCTGCACAATTATATTCGCTATTTTTGATTGGTCATTTATTATATCTATGAGACTCAATGACTGACTTAACATGGCAACGCCAAGTATTGCCATAATAAATGGAATTTCATAACTGATCAATTGTCCAACAGCCCTGAGTCCACCTAACATCGAATACTTATTTGCTGATCCCCAGCCTGCCATTACCAAACCTAATACAGATAATACAGATATTGCTGCTATATAAAACAGGCCCAAGTCTAAATTTTGCAGCACCAGAGATTCTGAGAAGGGAATTGTTACCCATATTGCTATTGCAGGGACAAAAATTGCTAGCGGAGCAATCCAATATATTGGCTTATCAGCCCAGCTAGGAAGAATATCTTCTTTGCTGATTAATTTTATTACGTCTGCAATGGGTTGCAACAGGCCGTGAGGGCCTACTCTCATGGGCCCCATTCTTTGCTGTATACGAGCTAGAAATTTACGCTCAATCCAAGTTAGAACCATCACAGTTAATGATAAGAATATGATTAACCCAACAGCCCCGAGAACATAGAAGCCTAGATTCGCCCAGGTCATCGGTCAACTTCTCCTAATACGATGTCTAATGAGCCTAAAATCACTACTGCATCTGCAACATAAACACCCTCTAACATATGTTTTATAGCTTGCAAGTTTGCAAAAGATGGAGCTCTCACTTTAACTCTATAGGGGTTTTGGCTACCATCACTTACTAGAAAGACTCCTAAATCGCCTCGAGGGGATTCAGTTCTGACAAAACATTCTCCTTCTGGTGGCCTGACTATTCTTCTCATTTTAGCTTGAACTTCGCCAGGCTCCATCTGTTTCATCGCCTGTTTAATAATGGATAAAGATTCTCGCATTTCCTGCATACGTACGTAATATCGATCCCAACAGTCACCTGTGCTGCCAATAGGTATTCCAAAATCAAATCTATCATATATCCCGTATGGCTCAGATATTCTCACGTCTTCGATTAGCCCAGTTGATCTTAAAATAGGACCCGTGACACCAAAATTGACAGCATCTTCTATAGATAAACAGCTGACATTTTTAGTTCTAGCTAAAAATGTTTCGTTTTGGGTTAACAATTCATCACATTCTTCAATCGCTCTATCTAATTCATTAACAACGGAATACAACTTATCTTCAAATTCAGGAGGCAAATCTTCTTTTACGCCTCCTATCCTAATGTAGTTATGCATCATTCTTGCGCCAGTAACTTGTTCAAATAGAGATTGAATCCTTTCCCTTTCTCTAAATCCGTATAGCACGGGAGTCATAGCGCCTGCATCTAGCCCATAAACTCCATAAAATAACATATGGCTGGCTATGCGGTTTAGTTCACATAGAATTGTTCTGATATACCAAGCACGATCTGGGATCTCCAATTCCAGTAATTTTTCTGCGGCCATACAGAATGCCAATTCGCTATTTAAATTAGCAACATAATCTAGTCTGTCAAACAGGGTTACCACTTGTGAGTAACTTTCTGACTCGCATAATTTTTCCGAGCCACGATGCAGATAACCAATATGGGGTTCAGCATCAACAATCAATTCACCATCTAACTGTAAGACTAGACGAAATACACCATGAGTGCTTGGGTGTTGGGGGCCCATGTTGATTAACATATCTACCATCGACCCTGATCCATTCACTTTTTTATTAATTTCCAAAGTTATTTATATTCCAATTGTCATTTTAGTCTTTAAAAAACTTATTTCTGTTTGCAATTGATGGATCACCATTCTTTGTATTCGTGTAGAGGATATGACTTTAAACCAGGGTTGCCGTCAAAATCATCCGGTAAAAGCAATCTATCTAAACTTGGATGCTCTTCAAATACGACTCCAAAAAGATCATGAGCTTCTCTTTCAAACCAATTAGCTGCTTTCCAAATATTGGAAACCGATGATATAGAAGGCTGATTCGGACTAAGTTCGCACTTTAGTACCATTTTATGTCGTTTGGTATATGAGAAAAGATGATAATTAATTTCAAGAAAGTTTTCATAATCGACGACAGAAAGACATCTTAGGTAGTCAAAGAATAGATCATTATTTATTTGTAGGGTTTTACATATTGTATGTATAAGTTCTTTGGGCGCTTTTAAAACCAATTCATCAATTTTGGTTCCATATTCGACTTTCGGTTCATTCAAAATAGAAGGCAGAAGTTCTGAAAGCTTTAGAGTTGCTTCGCTTAGTACGATGTTTTCATTCGCTTGGCCTTTCATTGTTATGGTAAAGGTATGCAGCGAAGGACGTCTAATATATCTAATCTAGATTCATTTTTCATTGCCAGGCTGCTTTTTATTTATTAAATTGTCGCGGTTTTTAGCGTCTAAAGAAATTTTGTCTTGTAACTCCATTATGCCGTACATTAGTGCTTCTGGCCTTGGGGGACATCCGGGTACATAAACATCCACCGGTATTAAATGATCAACTCCCATGACCACAGAATAGGACCTGTAGTAGGGACCACCATTAGTTGCACATGCCCCCATTGCAATCACCCATTTAGGATCAGGCATTTGTTCATACAGGCGTTTTATTGGGTCTGCCATCTTTTTCACCACAGTTCCTGCAACGATCATGACATCAGATTGTCGAGGAGATGGCCAAGTCACTATACCGAAGCGGTCAATATCATGATGAGACATATGGGCGGACATCATTTCTATTGCGCAACATGCAAGCCCAAATGACAATGTCCACAAAGATGATTTTCTGGCCAGTGCAAATAGTTCATTAGACTTTGCAGCAACCACATTTGGTAATACTTGCTCGAATACACTTTCAGCAGTTATGTTTCCATTTTCTGTGGCGGCATTATCATAACCGGTGGTTAGGTTTGCATATTTGTCTTGGTTTATCTCCATTGCAATACTCCTTTGCGCCAACTGTAGATAATGCCAAAAAATAGAATCCCAATAAATATCAGCATTTCATAGAAAATCATTGATCCGGATTTTAGATATATTATCGCCCATGGGAACAAAAATACTGCTTCTATATCGAAGATTATAAATAGAATGGCAAAAATATAATATCGAATTCTAATTTGAGACCATCTAAATGGCTCGGGAGGTATGCCGCATTCATAGGGTTCATCTTTGACTTTTGAAAAACGCTTAGGAGCTATAAATTTTGATACAAAGAATAGTGCTCCAATTAATAAAGCGCCCATTATGGGCAGCATGATAACCACTATCCAATTTACATCGTACCCTTCGGGCAAGAAAACCACCTATATTAAGGGTTTTAACCAGATAACTAACAAAGAAAATGTTGTGATTATCAGGTTAATCTCATATTAATATTTTAACGTTTTTATTTCTATATTGATAACCGCTATTATTGACGAAACTCGTATTATTGGTCGAAATAACGTGCGAGTTCATCACGATCAAAAGACTCCATAACACGCATTACACCATCTTTAAGAACATTAACACCTTTATGTTGTTTTGTGGCTGTACCAATGATATTGGCAACAATGTTGTTCTCTCGAAAAGCAGATATTAATTTAGATGCATTATCCGAGTTAGTTGCCAGTAACAAAGCGCCAGATGAAATTAAACCAAGTGGGTTTAACTCAAGCGCATCGCATATAATTTTAGATTCTTCAAAAATAACTATTTCCGAAGTTTCTATATTCAAGCCTAAACCTGAAGCTGAAGCCATTTCTTGAAGGCCAGTCGCTATTCCGCCTTCAGTCGGGTCATGCATAGCGTTCACTTTAACAGTTTTTCTAGCGAGTTCAGCATCTGCCCTCACGCTTATTCCCGGTTCAAAAAGCATACCCTTTCCAGTATTGATGATATCTGGATGAACGCCTAATTTAAGTAATTCAGTTTCAGCTTCTCTGCATAATAGAGATGTACCTTCGATAGCTATACCTTTTGTCAGTATTATCGCATCCCCATCTTTAATGCCAGCAGTCATAATGATATTTTTAGAGTCTAATTCTCCTAACAGAGTTCCTACTGCAATAGATCTATTGAGTCCAGAAGTAACTTCAGTATGACCTCCTATCAAGACAATATTTTGGCTTTCAGCTGCTTTAGTTAGGTCATTAAAAATAGAAGTTATTTGTTCCTCATTGGTTCCTTCTGGTAATAATAGGGTTACGAGCATCCATCGTGGAGTTGCTCCGACCACAGCCAGGTCATTTGTATTAACTTGTACAAGGTACCAGCCAATCAGATCTGTGGCAAATGTAATAGGATCAGTTTTTGCAGCTAATATCTTGTTTCCGAACTCGATTAAAGCGGCGTCCTCACCTAATTTAGGACCAAGTATAACCCTTGGGTCTACATGTTTAATTTTGCTTAGTAGCTTTTGTAATAATGGAGCAGGTAATTTTCCTGATTTAATTTCCATTTCGATTAACCTATAAAATATTAATTAATGATAAAAGGATAGCACGCAATTTGATGATCAAGGCAATAACCTTTGATTTATACGGAACATTAGCTGGTTTCACACCAAGTAGATATGAGATTCAGTCGCAAGCAGCAGCAAAATTCGGTTTGCATTTGACTGAAGATCATGTTCTTAGAGGTTATTTTAAGGCCGACGAATTTATGTCGAAACAAAATGCTACTAATCCGATTAGGTCAATGGACCATAATGAAAAGCTAAACTTTTTCGCAGAATATGAAAAATTGATACTTTCCGAGGCAGATCCTGATATCCGGTTAGAAAAATGTTTAGATGTTTGGCGAGAAACACAAAAGATGCCGTATATGCTTACTGTATTTGATGATGTAAGGCATACATTAAAAATACTAAAGGCACAGGGGTTTTTGTTAGTCGTAATAACAAACATGAATACAACCGGTCCGGAAATTTTAGATAAGCTAGAGCTAACAGGTCACATAGATTTTGCAATAACATCGTTGGAAGCGAAAGCGGAAAAACCAGACAAACGTATATTTGAGATGGCGTTCAATAAAGCCAAATGCGAACCTGATGAAAATATTCACGTTGGAGACCAAATTTTGTCAGATATAAATGGAGCAAAACGAGTTGGAAGTAAGTACGTGCTTATTGACAGATATTCGCTACATGAAACTTTTGACGACGGCCCAAGAATAACTAGCTTATTTCAGTTGCCTGAGTTAATAAACAAAATTTAGACAGGTGATTTAAGATATCAACTATTCGATGGAATGTTTGATTCCTTCCAGATAGTTCACCATATCATTCTGGAATTTATCTATTATATGCACTAATTTGAAAACATCCTGCATCGGCTCTTTACTGTTTTCAGTGATTTGCTGCCTGATTTCGCGATTACCAATTTGTACCTGGTCATTAACTCGTTTTTGTAGAGCAATCCTCATATCTTTCAAGTCATAACTCATTCGCATAACTATCATGTTTTCTCTTTTGAATATTGAGCGTATACCAATGCGAGTCGAGATAAGTTTTAATTTAGAAATTGATAAAAGATTTTCTAATTGCATAGGCACATTTCCAAACCTGTCTATCATCATTTGTTCGATTTCTTTCAAGGCGTTTTCGTCATAGGCTTGTATTATTTGTGTATAGATATCGATTCGTAAGTGAAGGTCTGAAATATAATCTGAAGGAATATTTGCTGGAATGTCTAAGTTAATAGAGGTGAGGTCTTTATTGACGGTTTTAGTATGCCCCTTTATATTTTCAGCCCTAAGCTGCTCTGTAGCCTCTGAAAGCATTTTGGAATACAGGTCATAACCAATTGCGTGTATATGCCCGCTCTGTTGTCCACCTAAAATGTTTCCTGCTCCCCTAATTTCTAAGTCCGCCATTGCTATTTGAAACCCGGCTCCTAAATCAGTAGCAGCTAACATTGTTTTAAGTCTTTTACTAGCTACTTCATTAACTGCGACATTGTTTGGTACTAAAAAGTATGCATAACTTCTTTTTGGTCCACGACCAATTCTGCCTCGAAGCTGGTATAGCTGAGCGAGGCCGAATGTATCAGCCCTATTAATAATCATCGTATTGGCATTTTGGATATCTAATCCGGATTCAATTATCGTTGTGCAGACAAGTACATCGATCTTACCGTCGGCAAAATCTAACATTGTTTTCTCAAGCTCTGTTTCATTTAGTTGGCCGTGGCCTATTGCTATTTTTGCTTCAGGAACAATATTAGTTATTTTTTTAGCGATTGCATGTATGTCTTTCACGCGGTTGTGAACAAAATAAACTTGACCGTCTCTATCTAGCTCTCTAATGATGGCATCTCGTATAAGCTCATCTGATTGCTCGGTAACGTATGTTTTGATAGGTATTCGTTCCTCAGGAGGCGTCATGATCATGCTGATATCTTTAATGCCAGCCATTGACATTTGTAAAGTTCGAGGAATTGGTGTCGCAGTTAATGTTATTACATCGACTTCGGCTCTTATTTTTTTCATCCGCTCTTTTTGAGAAACCCCAAATCTTTGTTCCTCGTCGATTATTAGCAATCCTAAATCTGAGAATTCCACGTTAGGTTGAATCAACATATGGGTGCCGATACATATATCAACTTTTCCTTTAACTAAGTTATTTATTACCTCCTTTTGCTCTTTTTGTTTTCTAAATCGACTCAAGGATTCAATATTAATTGGATAGGCGGAAAGTCTCTCTGAAAAAGTGGAATAATGCTGTTGAACTAACACTGTGGTTGGAGCTAGTAATGCAACCTGTTTTCCTTCCATAACTGTCTTAAAAGCTGCTCTGATAGCAATTTCTGTCTTCCCGTAGCCAACATCGCCGCATATCAACCTGTCCATTGGTTTTTCACTTTCCATATCCATCTTAATTGCTGATAATGCATCTATTTGGTCATCTGTCTCTTTATGAGGGAAGGATTCTTCTAGTTGGTTCTGCCAGATAGAGTCATTGGAGAATTTGTAACCAGTAACAGTATTCCTAGTTGCATAAATATTCAGTAGCTCCCCAGCTAATTCTTTTGTGGCTTCAGCTGCTTTCTCTTTAGTATTATTCCATGTTTGTGATCCAAGTCTTGATAAATGAGGTGTTCTGCCAAACGGAGCAATGTACGGACTGACTCTCTCTAAACTCTCCATAGGGACATAAAGTTTATCTTCCAAGGCGTAATTCAGGATTAAATATTCGTTTTGATTTTTTGGATCTATATGAGTGCCAGTGAATTTGGCTATCCCATGATCCACATGTACTAAATAATCTCCAGGCTGCAGCCCTTTCATTACCGATTTGCGAGTTCTTTTCGCTCGTCTTAGTTTTGCACTCCGAATTTTTGCGTTTCCAAAAATTTCTGTGTCGCTAAATAATTCTAAGGAGAGATCTTGAGATTTGATTGAGAATCCATTTATATCGCACGTTTCAGATGCTTTCATAACAATGACGTTTCCGGGCTTTGGTTTAAATTTAGAAATCGATGGGCTGGAAAGTTTGATGTTATGTTCCTTGAAAATCTCTTTAATCCTTTTTGACTGATTAGTTACTATGGCAACAATTGAACCTGATGTTGATAATGCCGAGATTCTCTTTGCAGCAAGGTCCAGTTTTCCATAAAAGCTCTCACTCGTTGTGAAGGGCATTTGCAAATGAGTCTGAATTTCCTTTTTAGATGTGCCCCATGGCACAATGTCAACTTTTTCATCAAAAAGTTTTAGCTTATTATTAAGTTCTCTGGGGGAAAGGTGAGATGACGGAAACCCATCCGGTATTTGGCGACGGGATTGTTTCTTGAGTCGAATGTCGCTTATTCTTTCATCAAACTTGTTAACTGTGTTATTGAATGCAACGGGATCACATATTACAACCAAGAAATTTTCTTTAAGGTAATCAAATAAAGATCCATGATTTAAAAATCCCCCATATAAATTTAAAATCTCAACCAATTGGTCGGTTTGGTTATTACGTACAAGGTCCAAATCTTTTTTTATGCGATTTTTTTCATTCTCTGAGATATTTTGATTACAGATCATGTTTTCGAGAGCGCCTGTGAGTTGGTTTATAGGAAGAAATTCTGTTGCTGGACTTATATTGCAAGAACCAATTTGTTCAATAGACCTTTGCGATAAAGGATTAAACGTACGAATTGTGTCGATATTGTCACCCATAAGTTCAATTCGAAATGGCATTTTTGAGTTTGGTGGAAAGATGTCAATTATCCCACCACGATAACTGACCTCACCTGGATGCTCTACGATGGTTTCAACTGTGTATCCATTTGAAATCCATAAATCTAATAGAGATCGAAATTCGTGTGACTCGCCGCGGTTTAGTGTGATTGTAGATCCCCCGAAGTCTTCAGGCAGAGCAGTTTTTTGCATGACGGATGCAGCAGAGCTAACGATCACATGGTCTTCTATATTGCCTTTCAATTTATCTAGCACGGAAATCCTTTGGTATCCTATTTCTAAATCGGGTGGCACTCTTTCGAATGGCAAGGCTTCTGTTTCATTAAACAGTAACGTCTTAACCGCACCCCAATATTGCATTTGCTCTTGTATTTCCTGTGCTTGATCTTGTTTCGGAGTCAAAATTAGCATTGGGCGCTGCAGGTCTATTGCTAGATTCGCCAAAGTAAATGGGATGCTTTCGCTTACGGACTGCAACGTAAGTTTAGGAGTCCTCAATTGTAATTGATCAATAAATCGTTTGTATTCGACGATACCGTCTAACAAAGATCCAAGGGTTTTTGGTCTCATTTAACACCGCAATTTTCAATTTAAACGCCAAAAGGGCAAGCAGAGCGCTTACCTGGTAATCGATTTTAACAGAGTCAATGCTAAAATTTTAATTAATATGGATTTTGAGGGAACTTAATTAAATGACAAATAATAAAAGAATTGTGGATTTAAGAAGCGATACGGTTACTTTACCAACACACAATATGCGTAAAGCGATGTCTGAGGCAGAGCTTGGAGACGAGGCATATGGTGATGATCCGAATATAAATAAAATAGAAGAGCTTTCTGCCGAACTTTCCGGAAAAGAGGCTGGATTATTAGTAAGTAGTGGAACAATGGGCAATTTGCTTGGAGCTCTTATCAATTGTCAGAGAGGAGATCAAATGATTGTTGGTCATCGTGCTCATTGCTACATTGGTGAAATGGGCGGAGCATCAGCCCACGGAGGAGTGATTTTTAGACTGGTAGATAGTGATGAACGAGGAATGATAGACCTCGATCAGGTCTATGAATTACTGAATCCTAAAGATGAACCACAACCGAAAACCGGTTTAGTTGAGATAGAGAATACTCATGGATCTACTGGAGGTCGGGTGCTAACAAAATCAGATATTTTAAAAGTTTCTCAGTTAGCTCATGATCATGAAGTCCCAGTTCATATTGACGGAGCTCGAATTTTCAATGCCACAGTTGCGCTGGATACATCTTTATCTGATCTTGTTGAGACTGTGGATACGGTCACGTTTTGTCTTTCCAAAGGGCTTGCCGCCCCGTTTGGATCCATGCTTTGTGGTAAGCAGGAGGATATTGATCAAGCAAGGTTGATAAAAAAGTCGTTAGGAGGCGGATTGAGACAAGCCGGAGTGATGGCTGCAGCCGGTGTTGTGGCATTAAACGAAATGGTAGACAGGCTTGCTGAAGATCATCACAACGCTAGTAAATTAGCAGTTGGTTTAGCTCAGATTCCCGGAGTAACCTTGAATCCTGAGGACGTGGAAACAAATCAGGTTTATTTTAATGTCAATTCAGGAGATCAACCCAAGCTATTGAATGAATTAGAAAATAACGGTGTAAGAGGGTTGATTTTAGATGAGGGATGGCGCTTTGTTACCCATTACGGCATAACGGAAGAAGACATTGATTGGGCATTACCGGTTATAAATACAACATTTAAAAAGTTTATTTAGAAAGTGTGATGTTTATCTGATAATTAACATGGTGAAACTGAATCAGGTTTAGTTATTGGTTTATGTAGTACTGATTAACGGCTTTTCTAACTTCACTTGTGGTAGATGTGCCAATAGTTATCCATGCCTCTAGCCTTCTTCTCAGGCGATTTATTTCAGCTTCTAACTCATCTGGATTTAATTTTAGATGCTTCGATAAATTTGATATAGCAGACTGGCTATCCATGAATATATATTGATCCAGATCAGGCTCCCAGCCTACTAGTGTTATTAGTTTGGGTTTGCCTGATTTTTCAGGCACAACTAAGGCAAATTCTCTCACTCTTCTAGAAACGCTTCTTCCGCCCGTACTAATCGCATCAACAATTACAATTGCTCCAATTGTACCTATAGTTTTACCTGGTACTTTTAGAGGTTTTTCACTAAAAGCTCTTATTACACCTTCAGGCGAGCCGGCATACATTGTTGTGCCGAATGAGTCACCATCGCTTGACCATTTCAACATTTTGGCTACATCAGTATCCCACAGGTTTGCTTCTCCTGATTCACTTATACCAGGTATTAAGGCGTAGGTTTTTAATAAACCCTCTTCTTGTTCCGGCTTCTCGAATTTTGGTCCGTATACATAAGATTTTTGGTAACTAGGTGGAATAAAATCAATGAAGGCAGATAACATGCTCGTTTTGCCCGCAGCCTTCTCCTCTGAAGCAAAGATAACTGATGAACCTTTTTCGAATAACAACCAGATCATCGCTGCTAACCTAGTATCCAAAGTATTGTTTTTTATCATAGAGACGATGTTTGGCCTGTTGGATTCTTTCCCTGAATCACCCCACCATTCTGCAGTACGTCTCTTTATTCTTTGAACCATTATTAGTTATTAATCTTCCTGTGCTTCTTGTTGCTCGCTATCGGTTTCACCGTCTTGCTCACCTTCAGCTTCGCCTTCAGAATCTTCAGAAACTTCATCAGATACTGGTTCTAGTTCAATTCGCGGTGGAGCAACCCTTGCTACCAGTGCATCTGAAGGATTAGTGATACTTATATCACCTTCCACGGATATATCAGATATGTGTATTGCGGTTTCAAAATCTTCAATTGAAGTAATATCTACAGTGATTTTTTCAGGCACGTTTAAAGGCAACGCTTCAACATTTATTGATTGCATATTTTGGATTAAGGTGCCCCCTAATAGTCTTACCGCAGGAGAATCTCCGATTACTTCTATTGGTACGCTTGCGGTGATTTTAGACTTCACGTCAACGCGCAAAAAGTCTACGTGTAGTATGTCTTGGGTTAAAGGATGACGCTGAACTTCTCTGACAAAGCAAATTTCACCTGCCTCACCATCCTCGACTACTACAGAGACTGGTATGTTTAAACCAACACGAGGAAGTAGCTTGTTTATTTCGACAGAATCTCCTTGCAGAGATAGTGGGCCACTATCGCCTCCATACAAATGTACAGGCATAATGCCTTCCCTTCTCAGGTTAGCAACTTTTTTGCCAGAGATTGAGCGGTTACTCAATTTTATCTCTGCAGCCTCTTTTAAAGAACTAGTGTTACTCGAGCTTGTCATTACGGGATCCTCCAACTTGTTACCCATCCGAATCGAGGTGATATAACGTTGATAAGCTCAGCTGTTTACAACTTAGCTGAGTCTCTAAATATCAATCCTTTACATTTTACCTTAATTGGTCTGTACAAAATATAGGCATTATTATTCTTAAGACAATTTAAAATTCAGTTTAAACCAAATCCAGCATTATAGGACAATGATCTGAACCCTCTATCTTGTTAAGGATTTCGGCCCCTTTAACTAGGTTAACAGCAGAGCTATGTACAAAAAAGTAATCTATGCGCCACCCCACGTTTCTTTCTCTGGCGCGAGATTTTTGATCCCAATAAGTGTACCAATCTGGTTCGCTATTATAATTTCGAAAAACGTCTTCAAAACCATTTTCAACGAAAGAGTCAATCCACTTTCGTTCGGCCTCGAGGAAGCCAGATGTTTTTTGGTTTTGCTTTGGCCTTGCTAAATCAATTTCTTTGTGAGCAGTATTAAAATCACCGCAAACAATTAACTTTTTGCCTTGCTGCAATTCCTCAGCACAATGGGCGAGAAAAGCATCATAAAAATCCAATTTATATTTCAATCGAACCGGATTTGACTGACCATTTGGAAAATATATATTGTATAAAGTGAATTCTTCGAATTCAGTTATAATTGTTCTGCCTTCGGTATCAAATTTATCGTATCCAAATCCACCCTTAAATGATAATGGCTTATTTTTAGTGAATGTTGCTACTCCGCTGTAGCCTTTGCGTTCAGCAAATGACCAATGACCTGTATAACCCTCGGGTACATCAAAACCATCGCCCATTTGATGCTTTTGGGCTTTGAGTTCTTGGACGCATAATATGTCAGGTTTTAGACCTTCAATGCTTTGTAAAGAGCCTTTTCTAAATGCTGCTCTGATGCCATTTATATTCCAACTAATTAATCTCATAAATAATTAACTGTTCTCGATCCATATATCTTTTGTCATTAGTTGCACCGACCTTTAGTTCTTGCCACCAGCTTAGCATAAATATAATATAAAAATTCTTACTATGGGATTGAACTCTACTAAATAAATTGGGTAAGGGAAAAAATTGAAAATAGGCATATATTGTTTTCTAACTGACTACTCTATTGACATTGCCAAATTGGCTGTGGAAGCAGAAAATTTGGGTTTTGAATCCTTATGGTTGCCTGAACACCCAGTCATCCCAAAGGTCAGGACAATGCAATCATACTTAAAACCGGGAAGTGAAGGGGCTGAAGAATTACCGAAACAGTATTATGACACTGTAGATCCCTTTGTTGCTTTAGGTAAAGCTAGCGGTGTCACCACAAAACTAAAACTAGCTACAGGTATATGTTTAGTTCCAGAAAGGAACCCTCTATTGTTGGCTAAAGAGGTCGCTACACTCGACCTAATCTCAAGTGGAAGATTTATTTTTGGTATTGGGGCCGGTTGGTGTAAGGAAGAAACCGAAATCATGGGTGGAAATTTTGAAAGGCGCTGGAGCCAGACAAGGGAATCCATCTTAGCGATGAAAGAATTATGGACCCAGGTCGAAAGTGAGTTTCATGGAGAGTTTTATGATTTTCCAGCTGTATATTCGTTTCCTAGGCCAGTTCAACGTCCACACCCTCCAATTATGTTGGGAGGCAATGCCAGCAACGTCTTTAAAAGGATCGTGGAATACGGTAATGGGTGGATTCCGACAACATCGACAGTCGAGGAAGTAAGTAGTGGTCGTTCAAAGTTGACAGAATTAGCTAATCAGGCGGGAGTTGATCCGGGTGAATTTGAAATCTCTGCGTTCCATCAACCTCCAGAGCCCAAGTTAATAGAGGATCTGGCAGCAAATGGTGCTAATAGGGTCATTTTAGAGCTTAAGACTGCTTCGGAGGATGAGGCTCTAACGCAATTAAATGGTTTTGCGAATAAACTTCTTAAATAATTGGTTTTAGCTGTCAGTTTAGGCCATGTGAGGATCTGTATCTATTTGGTCTTCATACTTAAGTCCAGAAAATACACCTAGGTCTCTACCCTGGTGTACATGCATGATTACTTCATCTCTTGCTATGCCAGCAGCATCGATTATTTGTTGATCAATGGATTCAATCAATTCGCGGATCGCTTCTATCGTGAGACTTTCAGATACGTTTATTGTTCCATGGACTATTCCATGCGTAAAATGCAGATCAACACGCCCAAGTGCAACATCTTCCTCAACTATTGCGTAACACTCAGACGAAGGTGTTCGACACTCTCTTTCAAATTCAAAAGCAGCCATTTATGTCTCCAGATTTAGTAATTCTGTATATCAATCAGCTCTGATTTGCCCCGATCCTAATGCAACCCACTTATACGAAGTGAGCGACTTCAGGCCCATAGGGCCTCGCGCATGTGTCTTGCCTGTACTAATAGCGACCTCCGCCCCTAAACCGAATTCCCCTCCGTCATTAAAGCGTGTACTTGCATTAACGAAAACTGCACTTGCATCGATTTCGTTAACAAATTTTCTAGCTGATAAATCATCCTCCGTTATTATAGCTTCCGAATGCCCAAACCCATGGTCATTTATATGTTCGATCGCATTTTCAATTGAGTCAACAATTTTGATGGCTGCAGTTAGAGACAGAAACTCTGTCCGAAAATCAGTTTCATTAGCTTTTTTAATTAATTGGTTGCCTGTATTTCCTATAATACTTAAAGCTCTTGTATCACATCGCATTTCTACTGTTTTATCAGTAAAGGCGTTCAATAAAACAGGTAAAAACTGAGGAGCTGCGTGTGAGTGTATTAAGACCGTGTCTAATGCGTTGCACACGGAAGGACGTTGAGTTTTTGCATTTAAGATTATTTTTTGCGCCATGTTGAGGTCCGCAGTTTTGTCAACAAAAGTATGGCATACCCCTATACCTCCCACAACAGTAGGCATTGTTGATTCCGCAGACACTTTATTTACTAATTCACTGCCGCCTCTCGGAATTAAAAAGTCGATGTACTCATCCATTTTTAAAAGACGGTCGATTACTTTACGGTCTGTATCAGTTATTAATTGCACCGATTGCTCAGGCAAACCAGCTGTCAATAAACAATCTCGAATTATATTAGTGAGGCATATATTAGAATTTATGGACTCCTTTCCACCACGCAATATCACTGAGTTATTTGACTTTAGGCATAGCGCCGAGATATCAACAGTAACGTTTGGTCTGCTTTCGTATATCACCGCAATAACACCCAATGGAACGCTTGTTTGCGATAATTCGATTCCGTTTTTTAGAACTTTGGATTCATATTCAATTCCAACTGGGCTTGGCAATCTAGATATACTTAAAACGCCGTCACACATTTTTTTTATTCGATCTTTGTCCAGGACAAGTCGATCAATCATGTGATCATCTAAATTTAATTTGGTGGCAGCATTAATGTCTGCGCGATTTGCTTCAATAATCTCGGCTGATCGATCAATGATGCTGCCTGCAATATCTTTAAGTACCATGTCAATTGTCTTAGCATCTGCAATAGCGAGCTTTCTCGAAGCATTTTTTGATGATTTGCCAATTTGTATTAGATCGGTTTCCATAATTATTCTTATTTACTACTTTTTATAATTTGACCATATTGCTGCGATGTACTATTTCGTCACCATAATCGTAACCCAGGGTGGTTCTAATTCTTTCAGAATGCTTGCCTTTTACTTGATTTATTTCCTCTGAACTGTAGTTGGTAATTCCTGCCGCAATTGTGATTTCACTTTCATCAGAAATGGTCACAACATCTCCTCTTGAAAATGGTCCTGTTACTCCGACAACGCCAGCAGGCAAAAGACTGTTCGTTTCTAGGCGAAGAGCTCCTGCAGCACCACTATCGATTGTCAAATCACCTTTTTGAGCGATGCCGCTTAGCATCCACCGTTTTCGACTTTCTAGCCTGTCTCCTGTTGGATGAAATCGAGTGCCTAAATTCTCTCCAGCCATTAGTTTAGTCAAGATATCTTCCTGGAGTCCACTTGCCATGATTGTAGTAGCGCCAGCTGAAGTGACCATCTTGGCTGCCTGTAGTTTTGCTGACATGCCTCCATAACCTACGGCAATACCATCTTCTGACCATGAATCTCCGCCCATAGCCAATACCGTTTTATCAATGTTATCGACACTGGAAATAAAACGTGCATCTTTATCTATATGTGGATCACTGCTATACAGGCCGTCGAGTTTGCCTAATATGATCAATAAGTCGGCGTCAACAAGATTAGTTACCAAAGCAGATAGCGTATCGTTGTCACCAATTGTTTTTTCAGAAAGTTGTTCAATGTTGACTACATCATTTTCATTTACTATTGGAATCACATTTAATTCAATTAGTTTCAACAATGTATTTCTTACATTGAGATACCCCAACCTTTCTTCCATATCATGTCTTGTTAGCAAAGCTTGAGCAATTCGTATGTCATGAGTATTAAATGTTTGCTCATATAGCTGCAGCAATAGTCCTTGTCCGACCGCAGCTAAAACTTGTTTCAGGGATACATCATGAATGTTATCGGACATATTAAGTGCAATTCGTCCTGAAGCGATTGCTCCTGAGGAAACCAAGATAACCTCAACCCCTTTTTTTGAAAGGGCTGCAATTTCATTTGCTAAACGCTCGACTATAGTTTTATTTATGGCTTCGGTTTTGTGTGTAAGAAGAGCGCTGCCGATTTTCACCACAATACGCTTTGCTGCTAGTGGCTTATTAATATTTTTTCTGCTCTTATCTGAAGACATATTTAAAACCGTTGATCATAAAAGTTGAAGGGCTGTAATTCCAATCTCGTCAATCTGGAACTGAGTAACCTGTAAACATAGTGATTATATTAGAGGTGATAGTTTTTTAATACGGTGTCACCATTGTGGACTTATGTCATTGAAATCGTTATTAGTTAGCCTCCGTTGATTTGAGCCGTCAGCATTCATTATTACGATTTCGGAATCGTCATCAAGATATGATACAAAAGCTATTTTCTCCGAATTTGCTGACCAAACTGGGCTTTCATCGCGAATAGAATTTATAGTAAGTCTTCTTTTATCTGAACCATCAGGACGTATGGAATATATTTCCGCGTTTCCATCGATCTCTGACACAAATACAATTCTATTGCCATTTGGCGACCAAGCTATATCTTCTTCATCTGCGTCATTATTGGTCAATCGGCGGGCTTCTAGTCCGTCGGAATTCATTACATATATTTCTTTATTGCCATCGCGTACAGATAAAAAGGCAATTTTTTTGGAATCTGGCGACCAAATTGGTGACGAATCACTTTCTGTTGTTAAGCGCTCCTCATTTACTCCGTCTGGATTGCGCTTATAGATTCCTTTGCGATCACCTGTATGCACGGTAAATAGTAGATATTCACCGTTCGGTGACCATTGGCCTACTTCATCTGCCTTAACTGTTGTTAATCTGACTGGAAGATTTTTAACTAAATCTGTTGTGTATATTGTCTTCGAGCCTTGATATTCCAACAAAAATGCGATCCTATTCCCTGAAGGGCCCCATTGATGACTTCGGCTGCTTCCAGGCTCTTGAGTAACTCTTATTCTGTCTTTACTTTCCCCAACAAGCTTGAGTGTTTCGACTGATGTCTTATTATTTTCTTTTGATAAAAACGCAATAGTGGATTTGTCTGGTGAAATCAGGGGTTTGAATTCATCAATTGAAGAAGATGTTAAATTAGACTCCTCTTTTGTTAATGGGTCAATCGAATAGAGATCTAAATTACCATTTCGATCAGAAGTGAATATTATTAGATCAACTTGATCTCCACTGCAGCCGATTAAAGCAAACAATGTTAATAACGATATTAATATTACGGTATAAAAGCTGGCCTGATTTTTTCGCATCTTTTAGGAAACTTGCTGGAACTGTCCTGCTCGGCTGATTATTAAGTGATTGAATCATAGATGTAATGATTAATTATGGAAACCAGTTTTAGTCCTATGTTTAGTAAAAACAAAATAAACATTAAATAGCAAAAACTAACCCATTACCAACCTAATGCATAGCCCGTTCGTCTTGGATCTGCTCCAGCACTCATTACTCCAGTATCAACATTCCTAGTTGTAACTGTTGCGCCAAGGCCACATACTGTTGATCTAACAACTTTGTGTCCTTTGACCTTTAGTTCGTAGATTGTATCTGAATCGATACCGTCTTCCACGGATAATTGTCCTGGGTGGTATACGTGAGGATAGAAAGAATTTGGAACGCTATCTGTTGCGAATCTAGGCGCCTCTACAGCTTCTTGTGAATTCATTCCAAAAACTAACATGTTAAGCATTAATTGTAGATTTCCTTGAACTTGATGATCTCCACCAGGGCAGCCAAAGGTCGCAAACGGTTGGCCTTGGGTTTCAACAATGTAATTAACCAAAGTAGTTCTAGGTCGCTTTCCTGGCTCAATTACATTAGGGTGTCCAGGCTTTAAATTAAACATTTCGATTCGAGTACTTAATGCAAACCCCACTTCATCAAAGAAAACAGACTTTTCAAATGAGCCTCCTGATGGTGTCGAGCATGCAATATTGCCTTGTTTGTCTTGAACTGCGATATGTGTTGTGCCAGACAGGGTATCGAGGAATCCAGGGTTATAAACCGGACTGACAAATTTTGGCTTAACTCCGTCTAGGACTGAATAAGTGTATGGGTCTCCATGGCTAGGCATTTCGATTGAAGGAATATCCTTGTCAATTAATTGTCTTCTGGAAGCTGAGTATTCCTTGGAAAGTAAGCCATCAATTGGCACATCGGAAAAGTCAGGGTCACCATAGTATGCTTCTCTATCGGCCATTGATAGTTTGAGTGCTTCTACTACCGTGTGAATATACTCGGTTGTGTTATGTCCTAGTGATTGTAGATCGACGAATTCCAATATGTTTAGAGATTGTAAAAGTACTGCCGCTTGTGACCATGTGCCTTGCCCATGCACCCGGTATTTATGAAAAGTAGTGCTGATTGGTTCTTCTGATTGTGCCTTGTATTGGTTAAGATCTTTATATGTTAGTAGGCCGCCAAGTTTAGAAACATTAGCATCGATTCGCTCACATATCTCGCCTATATAGAAACTATCGCGAGCAGCGTTAATTGCCTCGACGCGATCAAGTGACTTTACTTGGGAATCAGAAACCAGTGAATTCATACTCGCACCCAAGGCTTTTTGAATAAGAATTGAGCCTGGCTTAGGAAGATTCCCATCTCGAAAAAAGATTTTTGATCCCCCCGGGGGATAATTACTGAATTGAGTTAATATTCCTGGAGATTTTAATGCTTGAGTCATGTATTCATAATTGGGTATTCCATCATTTGCATAACAAATTGAAGACTCAATTACCTCGCTGATTGTTTTTGTTCCGAATCCAGCCAAGATAGATGTCAAGGCGCCGACCACCCCAGGCACTGTGAAGGAAATATGAGCTGATTTCCCAGGACCAGTTGGGATGGCATTGAAACCGTTGTCTAGATAATACCCAGCGTTAGCCATAGCAGGCGCGCATCCCTGTCCGCTGTAAGATATCAAACGGCTTGTCTCGGAATCGTAAAGCATAAAAACACTTTCAGCCCCAAGCGAATAAGAAGCCATTGGTTCTACGACAGCTGCAGCGAATGTTGCTGCAACCATAGCGTCAAAAGCGTTGCCGCCGTTTAGTAAAACTCGCATGCCAGCCATGGAGGTCAGGTAATGACCAGTCGATATTATGCCGTTAGAGCCTTTTATTTCCGGTCTTCCCGTTGAAGGAAGTTGTGATGCTCCTTGTTCAAGCTGATAATTACGTTCTTTTTTAAATTCCATGTATTAACCTTAATGTCTTATATGGGACATATTGATAACTATTTTGAATTTGTCATATTGTATAGTAGGATTTTCTAACGATTTAGTAGTTTAAACAAATTCATTAGAGTATGGCTGAAAATTGTCTAATTTAACCAAAGTATTTAGTTTTCCAAACCCAGTCAATGAATGGGCTGCTCGCTGCGTGGCGGGAATGGTTATGGCATTAACGTTATCTGCAATATTCACTGGACAATGGATCATCATTGCAGTATTGCTTTATGGGTTTTGTGCTCGGGTTGCAACGGGTCCTACATTGAGTCCGATAGGTCAGATAGCTACGCGTTTACTGGTACCAATCATAGGTAAAAATCGTCCGGTTCCGGGCCCACCTAAAAGGTTTGCCCAGTTTGTGGGATTGATCTTTTCTCTAACTGCTCTGATTCTTTTCTTTGTTGTTGATTCATCTCTGGCCTACCGTATTGTTCTTGCAGTTTTAGCAGGATTTGCGTTTCTGGAATCTATTGTTGGCTTTTGTGCCGGATGCTTCGTTTTTGGATACCTCATGGAGTGGAACCTGATACCCGAATCAGTTTGTGAGGCCTGCGAAAATTTTGAATCAAAAACAAGTTAATCTAAATTAACTCAAGTCAGGTTTGATATCAGCCCAAGGGCTTATTTGTTCTAGTGCGGCTGAGACACTTAAAACAGTCTTTTCATCTCGAGGACGACCAATTATTTGTAGTCCTATCGGTAGCTTATTTTTACTGAATCCTACAGGAACTGATGATGCTGGAAGGCCAGCTAAGTTTATTGGGAAAGTGAATGGAAAGTATCCCCACCAAGGATCGACTTCACGCCCATTCACTTCATTTACGGTTTCTAGAGGTCCTAATGCATCGAAAGCTTCAACAGCAAGAGTTGGAGTGATTATTACATCAAATTTTTCGAAAGCGGAATTAAATATAGATTTAATTTGATCTACATACCCTAGAGCAGCTGCGTAATCCGCTCCGGTTACACAAGCACCATTTTCAATACAATTAGCAGCGTAGTCGGTAATCTGATCAGGATAGTTTTCTAATAACTGGCTGTAAGCAGTATAAGCCATAGCTGAGAACAGAGTTCTAAAAGGCCCAAAAGGTTCATTCAATACAATATCTGCATTATCAATTTCACAGCCTGCATTTTTCAGTGAAGTAGTTGCCTCTTGGCATATGTTTAAAACCTCGCTATCAACGGCAGCAAAACCCAGGTCAGAGCTCCAGCCGATCCTAAGTCCATTGGCGGTACTAGCTGGACTGAAAGTGTCATGAGTTATTTCGTCGATAAAACCTGAGGGATCACGCGCATCAAACCCTGATATTATTTGCATAATCAAAGCTGAATCGGCTACGCTCCTACTAATAGGACCTGTTTGTGATAGATGGTTTGCTGCTATCGGTAACCCAGCACCGCCATATTTTGGGACTCTTCCTTGAGTTGGTTTTAAGCCAAATACACCGCAAAAACTACTCGGTATTCTAATGGAACCTCCACCATCTCCCCCAATTGATACTGGGCATAGTCCGGCAGCTAAAGCTGAAGCTGCCCCACCTGAAGAACCTCCGGAGGTTTTATTAATGTTCCATGGGTTTCGACAATGCTCCCCAAGTAAGTTGTAAGTCACACCAAGTAGTCCAAATTCAGGAGTATTAGTCTTTCCTAGGATCACTGCTCCAGCACTTTTGATTCGTTCAACCACAACTGAATCCTCTTTGGGTATTCTATCTTTGAATATCTGCGAACCGCCTGTGGTTTTAAGTCCTGCTGTAATCTCTAAGTCTTTTATGGATATTGGTAGACCATCCAGGGGGCCGACAACGTTTCCAGACATTAACCGCTTATCAGCTTTGGCTGCTAGAGATAAGGCATTTTCAGCGTCAACTGTTAAGTAAGAATGGAGTCGATTATCGAATGCTTCAATTCTATCAAGATATAGGCGTGTTAACTCAACAGAGGAGACCTGTTTCTCTCTCAACATTGAAATCAGCTTCACTGCTGGATTAAATGCTAGGCTTTGATCAGCGGATGATACGTTCATATAACTTTAAATTTGAAATATCTTTATAAAATTGTAATTAAACTTTTAGTTAGTCCTATTCGGACAGGTTCAATCATAATTTGCGATGTTATCATTGGTTTAATAATTATGAATACTAAAATGCGAATTTTATATTGGAAAGAGATACCAATACAGATTCAAACACAAGATGAATCCGAGAAAATCTCTATTTTGCTTGATCCATGTTTTCAAGAGGCAGCTGACTCGTTAGCAATGCTTGAAGGTTCGTATGGCACAGATGACTATTTGGATGGCTGGCAATGGAGTGATGAAGTAGAAGTACTAGGTGATGCAAGGGATTCCGCCAATAGTACATCTGAATATTACAACAGTGGCTTTCCGCGAGATTTGCTTTCTAGGCTTAGAGATTTACATAAGGAAGGAAAACGAGATACTAGACCAGGCGCGATTGACCAGTGGTTTGAATCATAGCTCGAAAATTTTACTAATAGGTGATGCCAATGGACGTTCTTACTAAGTTAGCTAATAGCACTCTACTTGCGGATGGAGCTACAGGCACATATTTGCAGTCTCGAGGATTGGAGGCAGGAGGGGATCCCGAATTAATGAACTTAACTCATGCAAGCATCGTCAAAGGCATGGCACAGGATTATTTTGAAGCAGGATGTGACTTAGTTCAAACGAATTCCTTTGGGGGTAATTTTTTTGTTCAGAGCAGGTATGACCAGGGAGCGAACATTGATGAGATTAATTTTCAAGCTGCTCAATTAGCTAAATCTGGAAGCCTGAATCCCAACTTTGTTAAAAAAGAAAGGTATGTTTTTGGTTCTGTTGGGCCAACTGGTGAATTGATTGAACCGGTTGGGACAACTAGCGCTAAAGATGTTTATGCTGCGTTCAAACAGCAAATATTGGCACTAGAAAAAGGTGGGGTGGATGGAATCATTATTGAAACAATGATTTCTTTAGACGAAGCTAAGATAGCAATTAGTGCAGCAAAAGAGCACACAGAGCTTCCGGTAGCGGCTCTAACTACATTTGATAAAGGTCCGCGCGGTTTTTTTACGATGATGGGTGACACACCGGAAAAATGCTTCACTGAATTATTTTCAGCAGATGCTGATATAGTAGGGGCCAATTGCGGTAATGGTATAGAAATCATGTCTGAATTAGCAAAACGGTTTCGAGAATGCGGTGAGGGGAATGTATGGATCAACTCTAATGCAGGGATTCCAGAGATACGTCAAGGTCAAATTATATATCCAGAAACTCCAGATTACATGTCAGAGGGATTCTCTAAGTTAATAGATATGGGAATCAATATTGTGGGCGGATGTTGTGGAACGACTCCTGCTCATATTAAACATGTTGCTGATTTGATTAATGAGAAAAAGGGGGACTAAATGGCGTCAACTAGCAAACAATCTGTTGGTCAACTTCTTTCTAGACTTGGCAGGTGTCTAGAATTGATCCCAATTGACCCTTATGGCGATGAGATGTCAGTTGGTTTTTATGAGAAGGAGGGGACAATAACCGTATGGAGTTTTAAGGAAGGTAATGAGGTCTCTTCGAGACTAGAAGAAATTCGTAATCGCATTGTTGCATTAGGTGATCTGGCTATATCAACAAATAATCCACACGAATTTTATTTTCCGGGAGGTATTGTTTACAGTCGAGCATTTAAATTTCTCGCTAGAAATTCTGTTGAAAAATCCCCTCTTATCCCCATACCTCATGGAAGAATAGAGGTTAAGGATTTAAAAAGTAATATGATTTTGTTTGCGACTCCTAGGGAAGAAAATGGTACCTGGATTTATACGGTTGACGGTGAAGGCGAAGCAGAGAGACCGCAAATTCGTATCAGAGCGACCGTAGCAGGCTTAGTTCGGTACGGAGAGATGGAGAAGATTGGAGATACAGAGTTAAAATTCCCTTGTTCAAGTCGCTATGATCAGTTGGTGAGAAGCGTGCTGCCATACGCCCGTAATGTGACCGGCACAGAAGATATGCTTGAGGCAGATGATTCGAGGGGGCAAATGACTACGGGTACTTTAGGATTTTCTCAGTAAGGACGAATTGATCTAATGAATTCAAGAGAGAGAGTTTTAGCTGCATTAAGAGGCGACCCTGTAGACAGGCCTGCAGTCATTAACCCTGGTTCGATAATGACTGTAGAGTTAATGGATTTTGTAAATGCTTCTTTCCCTGACGCATGTAGGGATGCAGAATTAAATGCTCGTTTAGCAGCAACTGGGTTTAATGAGCTTGGATTTGATTCAACTTACCATCATTACACAATTGTTCAGGAATCTTCTGCATTGGGCTGTGAAATTCAATGGGAACAGAAAGACAACTGGCCCACAGTCGTTATGAGCAGGCCGATTTGGGACCATCCTGATCAGATTAAGATACCCCCAAGCTTTTTAGAGCATCCAGATACATTATGTGTACTGAAAGCAACAGAAATTCTTAAAACGGAAATAGGTGCTGAAGCTTGTATCGTCGGTAAAACTATGGGGCCTTGGTCTCTCGGTTATCACACTTTTGGAGTCCAAAATTTTTTATTGATGAGTATTGATGACCCTGAGCTAACCAAGGTCGCCTTAAATAAACTTAAAGAAATATCTGTGATGTTTGGTCTGGCTCAGATTGCAGCAGGTGCGGATGTTTTGATGTTTCCTGATCACGCTACAGGAGACTTGGTTTCTGGAGACTATTACAAAACTTTTTTGCAGGATTTGCACGCTGAAATGGCCGAGCGGTTGCCCGTTCCTTTAATTTTACATATTTGTGGGTACACGTTAGATAGATTGGATTACATTTGTGAAACTGGAATGTCATGCTTTCACTTTGATTCAAAAAATGACCCACAAAAAGCCATGGATATAGCATCTGGCAGAATGCGACTTGTAGGTAATATTAATTGTCCTATAACAATGTTTTCTAAAGGTGCCGAAGAGATTCGTAATGAAGTATACAAGTGTTTAGACGCAGGGGTAGATTTGATTGCTCCGGAATGCGCCTTGCCTCTTCAAACCAAACTGGAAAACATATTAGAAATACCTAAAGCAGTCAAAGCATGGAGTGATGCAAATCCCAAAAGTGTTTACAACAATGGTAGGAATAATTAAAAGTTCAGTTTGTAAAAAATATATCTGACTTATAACATATTTAAATTCATCGAGGATCAATAAGTAAAACAAAGGAAAACATTTTGGCTGAAATGGAGAAAATGAATTCACGCGATAGAGTTTTGGCGGCTTTATCTGGAGGAAAAGTTGATCGTACTCCAGTATGCAATCCAACAAATATCGCTACTGTCGAGTTAATGGATTTGGTCGATGCACCTTTTCCTGAAGCAAATAGAAATCCTGAGTTGAATGCTAGCCTTGCAGCGACCGGATACACTGAATTAGGGTTTGACTCTATATCACCATATTTTTCGATAATACAAGAATCTTCGGCGCTTGGATGTGAAATGCAATGGGAACAGAAAGATAATTGGCCGACTGTACGCATGAGTAAGCCAATTTGGGACACTCCTGAAGATGTGAAGATACCTCCGGGATTCTTAGAACATCAAGATACCTCAACCATTATTAGATCAATTGAAATATTGGCGCAGAACTTTAAAAAAGAAGTCGCGATTGTTGGGAAGACGATGGGACCTTGGACTCTCGCGTACCATGTTTTCGGGGTCGAAAAATTTTTATTAATGAGTATAGATGATCCTGAAATGACTAAACGTGCATTGGATAAACTTAAAGAAATATCAGTTATTTTTGGAGAAGCTCAGATAGGTGCTGGTGCGGATGTTTTAACGTTTCCAGACCACGCAACAGGAGATCTCGTTTCTGGAGAATACTACAAAAGGTTTCTTTTAGAACTTCATCAAGAAATGGCCGAGAGATTGAATGTGCCATTGATATTACATATTTGTGGCTATACGTTAGATAGATTAGATTCTATCGGCCAGAGTGGCATGGCTAGCTTCCATTTTGACTCGAAAAACGACCCCGCTGAGGCTGTAAAAATTGCTGATGGCAAAATTGGACTCGTTGGTAATATCAATAACCCCGTGACCCTGTATTCTAAAGGCCCCGAGGAAGTTCGAAACGAAGTCAACAAGTGCTTGGATGCAGGTGTAGATATGATTGCTCCTGAATGTGCGATTCCTTTAGCTACGCGTTTAGAAAACCTTATGGAAATTCCAAAAGCTGTTCGTGAATGGACAGAAAGGAATTAAATCAGTTTGCAGTCGAAACAGGAAAAATTTTCAATCATTGGGGAGAACATTCATACTACCAGGATTGTTTTGCGTGACGGTAAAAGACATAAAACTTTAGAAAATGGTGATGAAGTAATCCTGTATACAGAGGTTAACGGCAACCAAAACCAAATATCAGTCCCAGATTGGTTTAAAAAAACGCAGCCGTATGAGCAAGGCCAAGTAAAGCATTTCATGATAGCGGTTTTAGAAGCTATTAATGGAGATAAAGAAGTAAAACATGAATCCGCCTCTTTTGTTCAGGCTGAGGCTTTGCGTCAGATAAGAGCAGGGGCTGACTTTCTAGATTTAAATGTTGATGAAGTTTCATACAAAATAGACATACAAAAAGAAGCTATACGATGGTTGGTTAATGTTGTTCAGGAAGTCTCAACGGTGCCTCTTAGTATTGATTCATCTAATTCAGAAATTATTGCAGCGGGGCTTTCTCAGATAGATTCTTCACTTGGTAAAACATTAATAAATTCGGTTGCATTAGAAAGGCTCAACACATTTGACCTTGTGGAAAAATATGACACCAAAACCATAATCACAGCTGCCGGTGAGTCCCAGATGCCGACAAATGATATTGAAAGAGTAGAAAACGTACTGAGGTTAATGGAAGAGGCTGAACGCAGAGAGATAAAAGAAGAAGATATATTTGTAGACCTCCTGGTATTTCCAATTTCTGTGGATGGCTCTTTTGGTTTAGATTATCTAAATGCTATAAAGATCCTCAGGAAAGAAAAAGGTACCGCGATTAAAATCACTGGAGGCTTAAGTAATGTCTCATTTGGCCTCCCTATGCGAAAGATCATTAATGAGACATTTATTAAGCTTTCATTAGAGGCTGGTGCTGATAGCGGCATTATAGATCCCTTACAAACTGATGTGATCAAAGCTTCATCTATAAATATAGATTTGGAACCGCATAGTTTTGCAAGAGATATGCTTTTAGGTGAAGATGATTTTTGCATGAATTACATAAAGGCTTATAACCAAGGCCAGTTAGTAGTAAACTAATACCTTCAAAAATTTTAGCGGCGCTGCAGGCGTATCACCAAAATCGTTCGAGGAGACAACATAAATGGCGATAATCCATGAGGGATTGCTTGGAGAAATGCAATATATAGCCAAGACTTTTGAACAAAATCACATTCAAGATCTATTTGCAAAAGATGACATGCTTATGCAGGAAATGGCATTCAATCTTATATATGGAAACAACGAAAAAGTTGATGAATTAACAAAAACGGCACTGGATCAAGGATATTCTGCTAATGATGTTCTAGATGATGGATTGATATCCGGCATGGCAATAGTTGGGATTAAATTTCGAGACAACATTATATTCGTTCCAGAAGTTTTAATTGCTGCTAGAGCCATGAAGGCAGGTATGGCTCACATTGAACCTATTTTGTCCGCTTCCGGCGTGGAGCCAATGGGAACGGTGATAATGGGTACGGTCAAAGGTGATCTACACGATATTGGCAAAAACTTGTGCATAATGATGCTCCGAGGTGCAGGGTTTGTAGTAGAGGACCTAGGAGTGGACACAAAGCCTGATGAATTCATGGATGCAGCTCTTGAATCTAAAGCTCAAGTTGTAGGTATGTCGGCATTGTTAACTACTACAATGCCCAATATGGGCCGTACAATAGAGTTTTTTGAAGAAAACGGTATTCGTGAAGAATTTAAAATGATAATAGGAGGCGCTCCCGTAACTCAGGAATTTGCTGAAGACATGGGGGCTGATGGCTATGGTAAAGATGCCATGGCGTGCGTCGATCTAGTAAAAGAGATGGTTTTAACTAAATAAAATACCCTCAATAATCTGTCACTCTAGACAAATTAATAGAATTAAGAAGATTAATTTATTATGAGTATGTTTCGACTACATCCAGCTTTTCTGGAACTAATTTATAAAGGGACAGTCGCCTTTCTAAACCCGGGTAAATCGCTCATTGTACGTAGTCGTATCATAAACAGCGGATTAATTTTTGCAGAACGCTTATTCAAAAAGCCCGTATTTGATTGTCAAATGTGTGGTCAATGTGTATTACATAATACTGGTATGACTTGCCCAATGACGTGTCCAAAAAGCTTGAGAAATGGACCATGCGGCGGTGTTAGAAACAATGGTAATTGCGAAGTTAAACCTGAAATAATGTGTGTATGGGTGACTGCATGGGAAAGATCAAAACAGATGCCAATATATGGGCCTAATATAAATGCAATTATGGCTCCATTAGATCGAAGATTGCAGGACACATCAGCATGGGTTAACGAACTGTCTGGTAGAACGGAGATAATTCAAGATGAGTGGTCAAGTTGAAGAACAATCAAAATTAGAGCGTGTTTTACGCTCTGGTCAGCTTGCTGTTACTGCTGAAATAAATTCGCCGGATAGCTCCTTGCCGGAGTCCGTGCATCGTAACGCTTTAGTTCTGGGCTCAATTTGCGATGGAATAAATGCCACTGATGCTTCTGGCGCAAGCGTACATTTATCTAGTATAGCTGTATCTGCAATATTGCAAAAAGCTGGCTATGAACCAGTTATGCAAATGTCTTGTAGAGATCGCAATAGAATTGCCATGCAAGGAGACTTGCTTGGTGCAGCTGCATTAAATATAAAAAATGTATTATGTTTAACTGGAGACGGGGTGCAAACGGGGGATCACCCAGAAGCAAAACCTGTGTTTGATATGGATTCAATTAACCTGTTAAAAATGACCAGAACAATGGAACAAGAAGGTAGATTCCTTTCAGGTAGAAAACTTGAATCAAAACCGAAGTTCTTTTTAGGCGCTGCCGCCAACCCGTTTGTACCGCCCTATGACTTTAGGCCGTTAAGATTAAAGAAAAAAATAAATGCTGGTGCAAAATTTATTCAAACCCAATACTGTTTCGATGTGCCCAGGTTAAAAACTTATATGGATGCAGTGAATGACATGGGATTATCAGAAAAAGCATTTATTTTAATCGGAGTCGGGCCTTTGAAATCCGTAAAATCTGCTCAATGGATTCGGTCCAATGTGCCTGGTGTTGTCATACCTGATGCGATCATTAGGAGGCTCAAGCAGGCGAAAGACCAAGCAGCTGAAGGGAAAAAGATATGTCTGGAAATCGTACAGCAGGTGATCGAAATGCCTGGAGTTAAAGGTATTCATATCATGGCATATGGGCAAGAGGAATTAGTGCCGGAGATAATTGCAGAATCAGGTATACTCGATAATCGTAACAATAACATTTAAAGGTAAGCCGTGAATCAGAATAAAAATTTTGATAAAGATCGTTATCAGGCAAGTATTGATAAATTACAGGAAATATATAGTAGTATTTCAGATTCTGCTGTTGATATATCTAAAAAACGATGCCCTTACAAAAACGTTAAGGATAGATGTACCGCCAAGTTTGGATGCCGTAATCAAAACTTCGTTGATGGTAAAGGTCAATTAGCCTTATGTGTTGGTAGTGACAAACTCGATTATCGTGATGCGTGGGATTTGTAGTATGCCACATCATGATACGTGTAATAAACAAGAGTATAAGTTAATTTGTCTCCACTAATTTATGGTAAAAAGCAAATACCTCTACTTCAAGGTAAAACTGTATTTGATTATGCGGATGAACTAAAAATAAGAGTTCCAACTTCTTGTGGACGAACAGGTGAGTGTCATGAGTGCATAGTTGAAATTAAACAAGGTTCCGATGGATTAACACATAGAACAGAATCAGAGAAATTTCTTATAGATAAATATAGGCTTGCATGCCAGGCGGCGATTTCGGACGCCGCAGAGAATCTAGAGTTTTCAGTTTTACGACGCCAACCTAAAATTCTCACCAGTTCGATTAAACGTAAAATTGTTGCTGATCCAATCACTCATAAATCGGGAGATTTTGTATGTTATGGAGACCAAAGACTAGAAGAATACAAGGGAAGCATCTATGGATTAGCCATCGACTTGGGAACCACTACTGTAGCAATGAATCTAGTAGATTTAGAAAAACAGGTCACTGTATTCACAACTTCCTTTGAAAACCCACAAAAGTTTGGGGGCAGCGACGTGATGCATCGAATTTCGTACGATGGCGGACCATACAACGGAGAATTGCGAAAAGTCATGCTTTCATCGATTAATTTTGAAATTGGTGATATGTGTCGCAAGCTAAAAGTCCATAGAAGACGGATTTATGAAGCAGTACTGGTTGGTAACTCGACTATGAGGGACATAGTATTTGGTGTTGATGTACAAACAATAGGCGAAAAACCATATAAATCTAAAATAGAAATGGAGTTTATTCAGGGGGAACGTAAGTCAACAGCCTTAAATGTTATCGCAGATGATTTGGGAATTAGAATTTTTCCGAAAGCAAACATTTATGGTGGACCGTTAATTGCTAGCCATGTTGGGTCTGATGTTGCGGCAGATCTTTTGGCTATAGGAATGGATGAGACTGACGAAAGTGTTATGTTAGTGGATGTTGGCACAAACACTGAGGTGATTATCGGCAACAGACATCGTATTTTGGCAGCTTCATGCCCGGCAGGTCCTGCTTTCGAAGGTGGAGAAATTAAATTTGGAATGCCTGGGTATGAGGGGGCGGTTGAGGCAGTGAAGATGAATAACAGCGCTGTAGAAATTGAAACAATTGGCAATGCTGCCCCCGAAGGTATTTGTGGCTCTGGATTAATCGATCTGCTAGCTGAATTACGAAGAACACAAAGAATGACGGAATTGGGCGTTTTTAATAGTGGCGAAAATGAATTCACATTTGCGAGTGAAGAAGGGTTAACATTGTCTAGAGCGGATATATCCGCTCTAGCTCAAGCCAAGTCTGCAAATTATTGTGGACAATGGATTGTTTTGCGTGCATTTGGCCAGCCGATTAAAGAGCTCGCGAAATTTTATCTTGCTGGAGGTTTCGCGAATTATATAAATGCAAAAAATGCTATCGAAATTGGCTTCTTAGCCAATGTTGATTTAGACGACATTGAAAAGGTCGGAAATGCGTCACTTGAGGGAGCAACTATCATGCTATTGTCCGGGAAGTTAAGGAATCGTATCGAAGACTTGGTTTTGAAAGTAGAGCATATAGAATTGGAAACAACTGATGATTTCTTCGATCTGTTTGTTGAGGGTTGTCATTTCAAAAGGATGGATTTTAAATTGTAGTTCTGCGAGAGCGGCAAATATGAAAAATGATGGTAACAGTATGAAAATTTTGATAACAGATTATGTTTTTCCGAATTTAGATCCGGAGAAAAAAGCTCTAGAACTAACTGACGTTGAGCTAGTTATTGCTCCAGATGGAAGTGAAGAAACTTTAACTGAACTAGCAGGTGATGTTGACGGGATATTGACCTGCTTTGCAAAAGTTACAGATAAGGTTATAGAGAACGCAATTAATCTCAAAGTAATTGCAAGATATGGAGTGGGAGTAGATAACATTGCTGTCAATAAAGCTACTGAGTTAGGCATTGCCGTGACGTATGTTCCCGATTATTGTGTTGATGAGGTTGCGGATCATGTTTTTTCATTTTTACTTGCTTGGAATCGACAGGTGATCAACTTTGACTACAACACAAAGATGAAAGGATGGGGCTCAGTTGATTTAAATTTACCTATGAATAGGCTGCGAGGTAGCACGATAGGTGTAATAGGGTTTGGTCGCATTGGCCGTAATGTTGCCGAGAAAGCCAAAGCTTTCGGGATGCACGTTTTAGTTACAGATCCTTTCGTTACAGGTGATTTAATTAATAATTACATAGATGTTGTTCCTATAAAAGACCTACTGGAAAAATCTGATTTCGTTACCATTCACTCTCCTCTAAATAACGAAACGAAAGGAATGATTAGTGTTAACGAGTTTCGCATTATGAAGAAAAACTGCTTTATTATAAATTGTGCCAGAGGCCCACTTATCGATGAAGCTGCTTTAATTAGCGCATTAGAATCAGGTGAAATTGCTGGTGCAGGACTTGATGTGCTGGAATCAGATCACCCGGAAAATAACAACAAACTATTTAAAATGAATAATGTCATTGTGTCACCGCATGTGGCTTTCTACTCACCGGAATCTACAGTTGAGCTTCAATCAAGAGCCGCAGGTTCAATATCTGATGTGCTTTCAGGTAAAATGCCTGATAACTTGTATAACAAAGAGGTGGTTGGTAAAACGAGAGCAAAGATATAAGAAACTTATATCATTGAAATTCCTTGACCTCCGTCAACCGGAATGCAAGTGCCGGTTATTGTGCCTGCCCGATCTGAGGATAGAAAAGCGACCAAGTCACCCACTGGTTCAGGCCATCCAAATTTTCCTAAAGGTAGGTTGTCGGATATAAATTGTTCTACAACTTCCGGTGAATTGTTGTTTTGAAATCTTTCCCAGGATCCTTGTGGATGTGCGATTGATCCAGGTGCGATACTGTTCACCAAAATACCATATTTCCCAAGCGAAACAGCAGCATGCTTTGTGGCTCCTATAAGAGCCGCCTTGGCTGACATGTAGGATATATTCCCTCCATATTCACGGCCCCAGATCGAAGCAATATTTATAATTCGTCCCCATGACTGTTTTTGCATGTGTGGTATCACCAATCTCATTAACTCATATCCGCCGAATAGGTTTATATCGAAAGTACCCCTGAAGTCATCTAGATTTGTACCGGATATGTCCTCCCGTGAAAGAGTACCACCAACATTGTTTACCAGAATGTCTATATGTCCTAACTCTGAAGTAGCTTTTGCATGAATTTCTTTAGCTTTGTTAGGTTCTGAAATATCGCCCGTAATCGTTATTACTTTTGCTCCAGCAGTTTCTAAATCTGCCTTCGTGTTTTCCAGTGTCTCAGGAGTGCGTCCGCAAATCGCGACATTGACTCCCTCTGTTGCTAGTGATAGCGCGCATTGCCTTCCCAAGCCTCTGCTGCCACCTGTAATTAAGGCGTTTTTACCATTTAATTTGAGATCCATATATGTCTTCCTTATTCACCGAAAATGCTTATTAACGAAACTGATCGACCGTTAAAGATATTAGTGTTCTACTACAGTACCACCATTTATATTTATAGATTGTCCTGTGATCCAGCTGGTCGCTTCTGTACAAAGGTGTGCGACTAAATGCCCTACTTCCTCATCGGTTCCATTTCGACCTATAGGGGTTTGCTCTGCAATTACGTCCATTTGACCGCGTTTTTGCAGCTCATCCATTCTTGCGGTTTCGGTAGCGCCAGGGCAGACGCAATTAACATTAATGTTGTTTGCACCCAGTTCTTTAGCTGCTGATTGCGTCATGCCAACTATTGCAAAATTAGCCGCGTTATATGCAAGTGTATTTGGAACGCCACGTTTTCCAGCTGTTGAGGAAATATTGACTATTTTACCCCCTGTATCTTGTTTCAAATTCGCCTTCAGAAATGCCTGAGTGCATAAGTAAGTGCCACGTATTTTTATATCAATAACACGCTGGAAAACATCTGGATCAACTTCAATTATGGGAACCCGATCTGCGCCGATGGGAGCAGCAGCATTGTTAATGAGAATATCGACACGACCGAATTCAGAAATAGTATTGCTAATCATGTTTTCAACTTGTGTTTGATCCGTAACATCAACGACTAATGTTAAAGCTTTTACTCCGTGAGCCCGAATCTGTTCAGCTGTGCTCTCTATGTCTTTCCAATTTGCTTTTTGCTCATCATCCGGGAATGTTTTAGGATCTCTGCCAGTTCCCGTTACTACTACATGAGATCCTAGTTCAGCTAACCGTACAGCGGCAGCTCTTCCTATTCCTCTCATTCGGCCTGCACCTGTGACTATTGATACTTTGTTTGCGAGTTCTTTCATAAGTTACTCCTGAATCGAAGGTTTTAAAAAGCCATGATTTGCGGCTTGCTCATAGGCATAAGAAACTCTTAATAGAGTTTCTTCGGAATGATGAGGCCCCATTAATTGCATTCCGATAGGCATATTTTTTATCAGGCCGGCTGGTATTGAGATTGCGGGGATACCTGCGATATTAGCTGGGATCGTAAATATGTCGTTGAGGTACATTTGTACTGGATCCGAGATTTTATCTCCTAACGGGAAAGCCACTGTTGGAGTTGAAGGAGCGATTACAATATCCACATCGTTAAATACTTTTACAAAGTCTTGTCGGATTAGTGATCTAACCTGTTGTGCTTTTAGGTAATAAGCATCGTAATATCCGGATGACAAAGCATAGGTTCCTAGTAAAATACGTCTTTTCACCTCGGGCCCGAATCCATGTTGTCTTGTTTTTTCTAGCGCAGCCCAAACATCGGTAGAATCTAAATCAGAGTAACCAAACTTGACTCCATCATACCTAGATAAATTTGAAGATGCTTCAGCTGGAGCAATAATATAATACACAGCTAGTGCGTGTGAGGTATGTGGCAGGGACACTTCTGATATTTCAGCACCCAACTCCTCCATAGTTTTTATAGAAGTTTTGATGGTATTTGCTACATCTGATTCCATTCCATCAATGAAGTATTCTTTTGGTACACCAATCTTTATACCCTTTACATTCCCATCCAAATAGTCACTATAGGCTGGAACATCTTCTGCGTTTGATGTACTATCTTTTGGATCCTTCCCCGCAATTGCCTCTAGTACAAAAGCTGAGTCCTGTACATTTTTAGTTAATGGACCTATTTGATCCAAAGAGCTTGCGAATGCAACTAGCCCGTATCTACTGACGCGTCCGTAGGTTGGCTTTAAGCCTACTACTCCACAAAATGAAGCAGGTTGCCGTACGCTGCCTCCAGTGTCGGATCCAATAGAAAAAAGGCATTGTTCTGCACTCACTGATGCAGCAGGCCCTCCGCTGCTTCCACCTGGCACAGTATTAAGGTCATGAGGGTTTTTCGTAGGGAAAAACACGGAATTTTCTGTTGAAGATCCCATAGCAAACTCATCTAAATTACCTTTGCCCAAAAGCACTGCTCCCTTTGACTTAAGTTTAATTACGGCAGTAGCGTCATAATTTGGGACAAAATTTTCGAGCATTTTTGACGCACAAGTGGTAGTAATTCCGTTTGTACAGATATTATCTTTAGCCTGGAAAGGTATGCCAGTTAATAGAGAACCTTCACCTCTGGCAAGAATTGAATCTGCATTAAGAGCAGATTCAAGTGCTGATTCTTCAGTAACCGTGATAAATGAGTTAATTTTTGAATCTGTGTGCTTTATGCGCTTAATAACTGATTCGGTAAGTTCGACTGCAGACAATTGCTTATTGGCCAACAGATTATGGGCTTGAGAAATTGTTAGAGACCATGGATCAGAGGAAGTCATACTATTCCAATACCGGCCTGACCCGAACAAAATCCCCTTCTTTTCTTGGAGCATTATTTAGCATATCTTTGTCGGCTTTAGAGTTCGTTATCTCGTCACTTCTTAAAACTGTGTGGATACTAGTCGGATGAGCTGTTATTTCAATGTCATCAGTTTTTAAAGAGCTGAGTGATCGGAATTGATCAAGTATTTGTGACAGTTGAGTTCCAATTATCTTTAGTTCATCTTCTGACATTCCAATTTTTGCAAGACTAGCTATATGCTTCACTTCATCATTTGATAAATTCATTTTTTTAATTTCGATATTACTTTTTAGTTTTAGATATTAATTTTTTGCATTAACTTGTAAGCTGTTGGACGTATAGTTAAAATCCTACAGATATTATTTAGTAATTTGTCTTTAGATTCAAATTATATACATTACACTTAACAAATAAACTCTAAATACGCGAAAAATTATTTTAGTAAGGAACTCTTTGTTTCTTGGAGAAAAAATGAGAATCATTTTAAAAATATTTCATAATCAAAGATATAAGCTAATCCCTGTGACAAACTTGGCTTGGATTGTAGTTTTATTAACTATGATTATGGCATGTGGAGGAGATTCCTCCAATACCGACTCTTCAGATGGGAAAAGTTCAAGTGATTCTGTGACTATTCAGAGTGGTGAAAAACCTGCTCCAAAGGGATCACAAGGTGAATTTATTCTCGTTGATGAAATGAAAGCAGCAAGGCAGTTACACAGCGCAATTAAATTGCCTGATGGTCGGATTTTTGTAGTAGGTGGGCGCGGTCCTGGGGCTAACTTAAATAACACTGTTTATGAGTCAGCGGAAATATATACACCTGATTCGGATGAATGGGTATTAACTGGATCTATGGTCGATCAACGCCATGATCTGTGTGCTTCGTTATTGAAGGACGGAAAAGTTTTAGCTGCTGGAGGACGGGGTAAGCTTAATATGGCTATGCCTACAGCAGAGGTATGGGATCCTCTGACTGGAGAATGGTCTCAGACGGGTAATTTGAATATAGGACGTGATTACATGCCATGTGTAACTCTAAATGATGGACGTGTAATCATTATTGGCGGGGAAGAAAGAGACTACGCGATGGAGGCATCTGTGGAACTCTGGGATCCGTCTACTGGTAAATGGTCTGATGCGACTCCTATGTCAGCCGCCAGAGCTCGGCACACAGCAACTTTACTCGATGACGGAAGAGTGTTAATTACTGGTGGTGGAAAGTTGGATCCTCCTTATGAAAAAACTACTGAAATATATGATCCTGCAACTGATAGTTGGGTTACTGGTGCTGAAATGTCTACTGGAAGAGCGTCACATACGGCTGTAAAACTTTCGGATGGAAGTGTTTTAGTGATTGGGGGTCGTGGTAAAAAGTTGACTTCTGAGGTTTATAATCCTTTGACTGATGCCTGGACTAAGGTAGGAAATACTGAAATACCACGTTCAGAAGCTTCTGGGGTATTAATGCAGGATGGAAGAGTTCTGATTACCGGAGGAATAGGTCTAAGAATTTCAGGTGAAATATTTGATCCTGCTACAGGTATATGGACCAGAACACTCGATATGCACGATACTCGTTATCGGCATCAAATGATTGTACTTGATAGTGGAAAAATTTTAGTTATTGGTGGAAATGGAAAAGAAGGCTTGCTTGCAGAGACTGAATTGTTTACTCCGTAGATAAAGGTTAGGTGACATATGAAAATAATGTTTTTAATTACAATGCTATTAACTATTTTAGCTTTTAGTTATTCTTGTGGATCTTCTGATAATTCTGATCAGACAAATGTAACAGATAACAGCCAACAGGAGTCAGTATCAAACGATGCTGGTTCAATCGAATCAATACCGCCCGGTGAATTCGTTCGTGTGGCAGACATGAAAAATGCACGGATACAACATTCAGCAGTGTTGATAGAGGGTGGAAAAGTATTGGTAATGGGAGGTAAAGGACTCGGTGAGAAAACAAGCCATAATACATATATTTTTGACACTGCAGAGATATATGATCCAGTCACTGACACATGGGAATTTACTGGAGTAATGGCCATTCATCGATACGCTTTTGCATCTGGTCTCCTGCCTGATGGCAGGGTTATAGTCGCTGGTGGCAGAGGTACTCTTACCCATGCATACCCTGATGCGGAGATATGGGATCCTGCAACAGGAGAATTTGAATCTATAGCACCTATGTTAGAACCCAGAGATGAAGTCAAAGGAGCGGTTTTGAGTGATGGAAGGTTTTTGGTATCTGGGGGCTATAACGTGAATTATGGCCTGCATAAGACAGCAGAGATATATGATCCTTCTACTGATACTTGGACTGAAGTTGCTTCTATGGTAGATAAAAGGGCTAATCACACTGCTACTGTAATGCAGGACGGTAGAGTTTTAATCACGGGAGGCGGGAAAGAAGATGGCCCATATCTTAAATCAGCTGAAATTTATGACTCAGTATCAGGGACTTGGACAACAGTTGCACCAATGGCAATAAGTAGACACTCACATACCGCTACCTTATTGCAAGACGGCCGAGTATTGATTGTAGGAGGCCGCGGAAAGAGGAATAATGCTGAGATATACGATCCTGCCTCTGACACTTGGACAAGGACACCAGACTTATCAGAGCCGCGGGGACAACACACAGCTGTCATTACTGCAGACGGCAAGGTAATCATTGCTGGAGGCATGGGTAATCGTAGCTCCTCTGAGATATACAACCCAGAAAACGATAGCTGGACTGTTTTAGCCAACATGGAGGAACCACGGTTTAGGCACGTCTCAGTAGTTTTAAATGATGGCACTGTGCTCGTAGCAGGCGGCAATGGTAAGGAAATGATATTGGCTGAGGCTGAGAAATTTAGTCGTTAAACTAGGACACTAGTTGATTTTTGATATTAAGGTCTATTAGCCCATTCCATAGTTGCATCTAAACCGTCGCATATGATGCTATTTAAAACATCATCGATTTTTTCTAAGATTGATGTTATTAACTCTGCCTCCTTTGAATTGGGGCTAGATAAAACATAAGATATTGTATCCTGTTTATCAGAGGGGCGACCAATACCAATTCGAATTCTGGGGAAATCGTTAGTTCCTAGGCGCTCAGTAATAGATTTCATTCCATTATGGCCTCCTGGTCCTCCCTGTTTTTTCAATCTGATATTGCCTGGTGCGATGTCCATGTCATCATAGATGATCAACAAAGAGTCAGCGGAGGACCTGTAGTCTTTTAGTAATGCACTTGCTGCCATACCGCTATCGTTCATATACGTCTTAGATTTTCCAACGACTATGGTTTCTCCGTACAGTTTTCCTATCCAGGAATCATACGATCTTTTTGTGCGATTTAAGGTTACTTGATGCTGATCAAGTATTGTATTAACAGCCCAAAACCCCACGTTATGCCTGGTGTGATGATAATCGTTTTCAGGATTACCAATTCCTAATACAATTAATTTAGGAGTATCGAAACCACCGCGTTTTGGCAATTTAGGTATTAAGTCCCTTAAGTCAGATGGATTTATCATAATGAAGGCGCACTAAATTTTATAAAAACAATACTTATCATATGTTGTAGGTGTGTTTTCCACCTGTTTTTTTCAATAATCTAATCCCGTCTATTTTTATTGTTCGTTCTGCAGATTTACACATGTCGTAGATTGTTAAACACGAAATCGAAACGGCGATTAAAGCCTCCATTTCAATACCAGTTTTACTATGTGTTGAAGCTTCTGAGACAACATGGATCGCATTCTTGCTTTCGTCAATTAATATTTCAACTGAAACTTTATCTACAGGAATCGGATGGCATAATGGAATCAAATCAGAGGTTTTTTTAGAAGCCATTATCCCTGCTACTTTTGCTACGCTTAAAACATCACCCTTTCCTATAGAGTTTTCTTTAATTAAATTAAGTGTTGCGGGTTTCATGTGAACCCATCCCTCGGCTTTAGCCACACGGAAAGTCGAGCTTTTTGCACCAACGTCCACCATGCTTGCATTGCCAGTTTGATCAACATGACTTAATGTCTCATCGAATAGAGTTGGATTTTCTTCTATCTTGCCCTTATTTTTTGTAATTCGCGATTGTGATTCTTTGAAGGCAATTGAGTCTGCTAGTTCGTTGAGGGGGTTGCCGGCGTGCCCTTTAACCCATTTCCATGTCACGGATTGTTTATCGACCAAATCATCTATCTCTTGCCAAAGATCTAAATTGGCTTTTCTACGCCATCCTTTTGTCATGGTATTAGTTATGTAGGTGCTATCTGTATGGATGGTAACGATTGATTTAGAAGGTAAGTACCTTAATCCTTCAATGACGGCCATCATTTCCATCCGATTGTTGGTTGTTTCGCCTAGGCCGCCTTTTAATACAGTTTGTTGTCCATCAATAATTACAATAGCACCCCAACCCCCGGGACCAGGGTTACCTGAACAAGCTCCATCTGTGTATATATCTATCACTTTATGCTCGATTAATTGATCTGTACTTATGTTTATCCACCAATATGGTACATCTCGACCTTTTTATCATTCGTTTTATCAGCATTAATGTTGCGCGTCTCTGAGTACCTATCGTTTCTCATTCGCCACGTATTACTAATTATCTCAACTAGTTCTTGATCAGAAGCGCCATCTCTTATGGGTCCTCTCAGATCTGTGCCTCTTGTTCCGAAAAGACAAGTGTACAAACTGCCCTCAGGAGAAAGGCGCAATCTAGTGCATCCCCCACAAAATGGATTTGTGACTGAAGTAATCACACCTATTTCGCCTGGTCCATTTATTTCACGGTATCTCTTGGCTACTTCTCCTTGATATTGAGCTTTGATTGCTTTAACAGGAATAGTTTCGTTGATTTTACTAATAATGTCTTTTGCAGGAACCACGTGTTTCATGTTCCAATTATTTAGTGTTCCAACATCCATGTATTCTATAAAACGTACTATATGACCTTTATTTATAAAATATTTCGCTAAATCAGTTATCGTATGGTCATTTATTCCCTTTTGAACAACAGAGTTTATCTTTATCGGTTGGAATCCAGCGACAGTAGCGGCCTCGATGCCCTTTAATACACTTTTGACTCCGAAGTTTCGGCCATTCATTTGTCGAAAAATTTCATCATTAAGAGTATCAAGGCTAACCGTCAATCTTTTAAGGCCAGCATTCTTAAGTGTATGTGCCAATTTGGGCAATAAATAGCCATTAGTAGTCATTGCTATGTCTGAAAGATTATGAATTTCTGAGATAAGCCTGACTAGGGTGTCAATGTTTTTTCGTACCAAAGGTTCTCCGCCGGTAATTCTAACTTTCTCAACACCAAGTTTTACTGCGATATTTGTTATACGCGCAATCTCTTCAAAAGTTAGCAGCTTGTCTTGTTCCAAGAACTTGTATCGATCACCATATATCTCGGCTGGCATACAATAGGAGCATCGAAAATTACAACGATCTGTAACTGATATTCTAAGATCTCTAATTGGTCTTTTTAATTGATCTTTTATTTCTTTTTTATCGCTCAAATTACAATTACCCTTAATTTAATATATGAGAGTTCTTGAACCAATCGCTAGTTTTTCTTAATGCAATGCCTCTGTGGCTAATTTTGATTTTCTCAGGACCTGTTAACTGCGCCATAGATCTTGTATCGTTCTCTGGTATAAATATGGAGTCATACCCAAACCCCATTTTGCCTGTTTCTTTATTAGCAATCCTACCTTGTATTGTGCCTTGAAAAACTTTGATTTCATTTGGTTTGGTAATAATAGCAATTACGCATACAAACATCGCCTTTCTCATGTTTGTTGGAATGTCTGCTAGTTTGGAAAGCAGCTTATCTCTATTTTCTTGATCCGTCGCGTTGTTTCCAGCATATCTGGCCGACTTAATGCCTGGAGCTCCGTTAAGGGTATTAACAATCAAACCTGAATCATCTGCGAGAGTGGGAATATTACTATGAGAATAATATTCGGTAGCTTTGAGTATGGCGTTTTCTTGAAAAGTGCTTCCTGTTTCTTCAACTTCCCTATGAATGCCTAGAGTCTTTAAACTTAGCACACTGACCCCCATGGGTTGAAGAGCATCAGCAAATTCACGATATTTGCCTTGATTATGAGTGGCTATTAGTAGTTCTATACTGCCTCCATGCTTGGGTTGTATGCTCCATTTCGAGCTGCACTGGTAACCAAAGCTCTTTGGAAAAAAACATCCTGTGCTTTTTCCATGTTAACTTCCTTACCTTGCCACGCATTTAATGGGGCTGCTTGTAGGCCCCTGCCATATGAAAAACTTAATTCCCAAGGAGCATTTGCAGTTTGCGCATATTTATTAATAGCATCTAAATTAATAGTTGCTTCCTTGTCACTTTGACCGCCTGAAAGGAAGACTATTCCAGGAACTGAAGAGGGTACTGTGTTTTTAAAACAAGATACCGTTGCTTGAGCGACCTCTTCTGGAGTGGCACGCCCCTCGGCAGATTTCCCACTCAAAACCATATTGGGTTTCAGCAGTGTTCCTTCAAGGTGAACTTCACTTCGGTTTAATTGATCATACACTTCTTTTAAAACGGATTCTGTAACGCTGAAACAATCATCGATACTATGTGTGCCATCCATTAAGACCTCGGGCTCAACTATAGGAACAAGGCCTGCTTCCTGACTCAATCCAGCAAATCGCGCTAACGCGTGTGCATTGGCTTCTATGCAGTAGTTAGATGGAATTGAATCTCCAATTGATATTACGGCTCTCCATTTAGTAAATTTAGCGCCAGCTTTCGAATATTCTTCAAGCCGTTCTCTCAAACCATCTAGGCCTTCAGTTATCGTTTCATTTGGATGGCCAGCCAATGGTTTGGTGCCTTTATCAACTTTAATTCCGGGTACTATACCTTGGTCCGTAAGTACTTCAACAAGTGGTTTGCCATCAGAGCTATTTTGATAAATGGTTTCATGAAACAGAATAACTCCACTTACGAACTGAGAAATATCCTTGGTTTTGAATAACATTTCTCGGTAGTCACGGCGATTTTCTTCGGTGGAATCTGTGTTGATTGAGTCGAATCGTTTTTTAATTGTTGGAGAACTCTCATCTGCGGCTAGAATCCCCTTGTCTTGAGCCACGATAGAAGCGGCTATTTGTTCTAAATCTGCTTTGTTCATTTTGTATTCCTGAAATAAGTGAAAATTTAAGTGACCTTAATAGTCTCTATAATCTGATTTACTAACGTTTTATTTCCTATAATTAATGGCACTCTTTGATGAAGTTCGACAGGTTGAATGTTTAAGATATTTTCTACACCGTTCGAAACAGCACCTCCTGCTTGTACGGAAACATAACCTAGAGGGTTGGCTTCGTACATCAATCTTAGACGACCAATGGTATTTTTGGTATCCGCTGTGTACAGAAAAACTCCGCCCTTGATGATGTTTCGGTGAAAATCAGCGACGAGTGATCCAATGTATCTTTGCGAACGACCGTCTCTAAGCTGATCCACTGCTTTTACAATTCCATCGACCCATTTTGCAGTGTTACCATCGTTGACGCTGTAATAAGGAGTTTTGTCTGGATACATTATATTTGCTGACGTCAGATAGAAATTCCCGTCTTTTGGATTCATTGTAAATTCGTTTACTGATCCTTCTGTTGCAACTACTAAAACCGTGCAAGAACCATACACAACATACGCGGAACCAATTTGTTTTGATCCAGGCATCAGCAATGATTCTGCATTCAAGGATTTTGAAGATTCTCGTTTCCAAATTCCAAATATTGATCCTATGCTTACAGCAACATCGATGTTAGATGATCCATCTAATGGGTCCATTAAAACAATATATTTGTGCTGTTCGTTATCACCAAATGTTACTGGGTGTTCGATTTCTTCACATCCAACCATTGCTACCCGTCCCGATTCTTGAAACTTTTTCACAAAGGTGTCTGAGCTGATCGCATCTAATTGTTGGACGATCTCACCTTGAACATTTACATCGCCAGTCGTACCAAGCATACCAAGAAGATTGCCGTTTCTGATTTGACCCTCCAGGTCCCTGGCACCTGAAGCGATACCATCTATTACCGCTTCCAGCCCATCATGCTTTGCAGATCCTTTGTAGTGTGAATTACAGAATTCTTTTAGAGTTAAGTGCGATGATGGAGATGTCAAATTTGATCCTTGTTTTGCTATTAATATTGTATTTGGGAGTGTAACAATCGGTAAAAAAGAGTGTCAAGGAATAAGGAATTTTAATTACTTATCTTTGTTTCAATTCACGCGTTTTATACAGTATGATTATTATGGTTTGCTTTGAAGAAGGTTATTATTGCAATAGTAATAACCTAAATAATAACTTGGAGGGATGGCTGAGTGGTTTAAGGCACTGGTCTTGAAAACCAGCGTACGAGCAATTGTACCGTCGGTTCGAATCCGACTCCCTCCGCCGTGTCGAGTAAACTTTATATAAATTATGGAAATGGTGTAATTAGTGAAGTTATGAAATTGCATGAATATCAAGCAAAGGCTTTGTTATCAAGGTATGGAGTTCCTGTTCCTAGAGGTGAAGTTGCTTCTAGTTTGAGTCAGGTTCGAGTAAGTGCAGAGAGTTTTAATGGAAAGTGTGTTGTAAAAGTCCAGATACATGCTGGCGGTAGAGGAAAATCTGGTGGTGTGAAATTAGTTGACAGTGTTGATATGGCCGAGGAAGTCGCAGAGCAATTGTTATCTAATAATATTGTGACTCACCAAACCTCTCCAGAAGGAGTTCCGGTTAACGATTTATTGATTGAAGAAGCTTTAAATGTAACTAAAGAGTTATATTTATCGATTCTAGTTGACGGAGGCTTAGGAAAGGTTATTGTAATGGCCAGCGAGGCAGGGGGTATGGAAATTGAACAGGTTGCTGAAGATACACCAGACAAGATTCTAAGAGAAGCCATAGACCCTACTGTTGGTCTTATGACTTATCAAGCTAGAAATTTGGCAATTGGACTAGGCCTGGATAAAGAGCTGCATGGTCAATTTATCAAACTCCTATCCGGTGCGTTTGAAGCGTTTATACAAACGGACTGTTCTCTTATAGAAATTAACCCTTTAGCGGTTACTGCTCAAGGTAAACTATTGGCGATTGATGCGAAAGCGAGCATTGATGAAGATGCTTTGTTTAGGCAAAAAGATGAATCTCTTGATTATGATTCTCGTCAGGAGCCACAAATAGAGAAGTTAGCTAGGACCAGCGGTTTAAGTTATGTGAAGTTAGATGGTGATGTTGGATGCTTGGTAAACGGAGCTGGCTTAGCAATGGCTACCATGGATGTTACTATGGCTGCTGGTGCCACTCCCGCAAATTTTTTGGATGTTGGCGGAGGTGCAGATGTTGATAAAGTTCATAAGGCTATTGAAATACTTTTGTCAGACCCAGGAGTAAAAAAAGTCTTTGTGAATATATTTGGTGGAATATTGCGTTGTGATGTAGTTGCAGAAGGTATATTGGCAGCTACTAAAGCGAGTAAAAGCGATGTGCCGCCAATTGTAGTTAGAATGTTGGGTACAAATGCAGATGAAGGTAGAAAAATTTTAAAGGAAGCAAACATAGGGGTGCATTTAGTGAATGATTTTACAGAAGCCACTAAAACTATAAAGTCCCTATCTTGATTTTAAACAATGAGTATTTTTGTAGGAAAAGAAACAAGGCTATTAGTTCAAGGAATAACTGGGCGAGAGGGCAGCTATCATACAAGTAGATGTATAGAGTATGGGACCGAGGTCGTGGCTGGCGTGACACCCGGTAAGGGTGGACAATTATTTGAGGATAAAGTGCCAGTTTATGACACAGTGAAGCAAGCAGTGAGTGATACTGGTGCAAACACATCTTTGATTTTCGTGCCACCTGCATTTGCTGCAGAAGCAATTCTTGAAGCAGTTGACTCAGGGATCGAAACTATCATTTGTATTACTGAAGGCCTGCCTGTTTCGGACTCAATAAAGGTTTGTGATTATGTTAATAGATCTGGTGCTAGGTTGATCGGTCCTAATTGCCCAGGCATAATTTCTCCTGTTGATAAAGTTAAAGCAGGCATCATGCCCGGGCATGTTTATGCCCCGGGTAGAGTAGGTGTTGTCTCAAGGAGTGGTACATTAACTTATGAAGCAGTTGGCCAGTTAACTCCATTGGGTATTGGTCAGTCAACTTGCGTTGGGATTGGTGGAGACCCTGTAAGTGGATCAGATTTTGTTGATGTGCTTAGTTTATTCGAAAAAGATAGTTCAACTGATGCAATTGTGATGATTGGAGAAATTGGTGGAACTAAAGAGCAAGAAGCGGCGGAATTTATAGAATCTGAAGTTACAAAACCAGTAATATCACTAATTGTTGGCCAAACCGCTCCGCCGGGTAGACGTATGGGGCATGCTGGGGCGATTATAACTGGCACAGACGCACTAGCATCATCAAAGGTTAAATCTTTGGAGAAAGCCGGAGCCTTTATCGTGCCTAGTCCAGCTGACATAGGTTCTACTACAAAGAAGGCGATAAGCCATATTTAACCCTTCGAATTATTACTTTGTAAACAAAAGTAATATAGGCTTTATTGTATAAAAATTGTCTAATTCAATCACTCAGGTTTCTTGATGTGTAGAAGTATAAGTTTTACGCGTTGACAATAGTTTTTTCTGAGGCCTATACTAGGATTTCATGAGATATATGCGTGATAGATTTGAGTTTATGGGCGCCATGCACCCACTCCTTAAGCACCCTCATCCTTCCGTCACTAATATATATGTCCATATCAAGCATCCGATGTTATTCGTGGAATCTGATTTGTTTGTGCGACCTAATACTTATCAAAAACATGAAATTCCAAGTGGATTAAAGGTGGATTAATTGTATATACAAGTGGATCTAATAAAGTCCAATGACTAAATTTATATTTGTTACAGGTGGCGTCGTGAGCTCTGTTGGAAAGGGTATCAATGTCGCATCGATTGGCAGGTTGTTAAAAAGTCGTGATTTAATGGTGACTGTTCTTAAACTGGACCCTTATCTCAATGTAGACCCAGGGACAATGTCACCTTATCAGCATGGTGAAGTTTATGTTACCAAGGATGGTTCTGAGACTGATTTAGATTTGGGCCATTATGAGCGATTTATTGATATGGACCTAACTAGATCTTCAAACGTGACGGCTGGGCAAATTTATAGTGAAGTTATATCTAAAGAGCGCGGAGGTGAATATCTGGGAGGCACCATACAAACCATACCTCATGTAACCGATGCCATAAAGGAAAAAATTTCCACGTTGGCTGAAGAAAGTGTTGCGGATGTAGTTGTTGTGGAAGTTGGCGGCACAGTTGGTGATATTGAGGGGCTACCGTTTTTAGAGGCGATTCGGCAAATGAGAAACGAAGTGGGTCGCGACAACGTCATGTACATTCACGTAACATTATTGCCTCATATTGCTTCCACGGGAGAAATCAAAACTAAGCCAACTCAACACAGTGTACGTGAATTACGAAGTATAGGCATTCAACCTGACGCCATTGTCTGTAGAAGTGACCATCCAGTGGAGGAAGATATTAAATCAAAAATATCGATTCATTGCGATGTTTCTAAAGATGGAGTGATTTCATTGCCAAACGTGGAATCTGTATACGAAGTTCCATTGATACTGGAAGAACAGGGCTTAGGAGATCTAATAGTAGATTGCCTTGCATTACCATCAGCAATCAACGATATGGATAACTGGCGAGAAATGGTTTCATCTATACATGGAATAGAGAAACAAACCAAAATCGCTATAGTCGGTAAATATATGGAATTGGAAGACTCTTATCTTTCAGTCAAGGAAGCCCTTATACATGCCGGAGTCCATCAGGATTTGGCAATCGACATTTCTTGGGTGGCCAGTGAAGATATCGAGAAGGATGGCCCTTCACACTACCTCGATTCAGTTAATGGAATTGTTGTTCCAGGTGGATTCGGACCAAGAGGCATTGAGGGAATGGTCAAGACTGTCCAATATTGTAGGGAAATGGGTATACCCTATTTGGGGTTGTGTTTAGGTATGCAGGTAATGGTAATAGAGGGTGCGCGATCAATGCTTAAATTGAACGATGCAAATTCCTCTGAATTCGAACCCCAAACGACTGACCCTGTCATATATTTAATGAGCGATCAAGAAGGCCTTGTCGATACAGGTGGGACGATGCGACTCGGAGTTTATCCATGTAAATTGATTAACGGTTCTAGGGCTAAAAAGGCCTATGGCGCCGATTTAGTATATGAGAGGCATAGACATAGATTTGAAGTCAACAATAAATACCTTGATAACTTTGCAAAGGTTGGATTTGAGGCTACTGGAGTGTCACCAGATGGAAATCTAGTCGAAATAATGGAATTTAAAAATCATGAGTTTATGCTTGGTGTGCAATTTCACCCGGAGTTCCTTTCTAGGCCAAACAGGCCGCATCCATTATTTACAGAGTTTGTTAATTCGGCTAAAAACACCCTCAGAGAAGGTGGACAACATTCGATGCTTCTTGATAAAAATGATAAAACTCAAGTAAGTCGCATTGGTGATTCATCTTCTGGTGCGCCCGCTGAGATGCAAAATTCCGGATAACGAACCTATTATAATGTTTACTGTTAAACCTAATTATGCTAATGTTTTGAGGTACCCCGTTGCGAATATTTCTTGATACTGCCAATGTAGATGAAATAAGACAGGCCGCTCGAATGGGAGTGGTTAGTGGAGTAACAACAAACCCTTCTCTTGCTGCTAAAGAAGGTATTGGTACTGCAGCAAACTATAGAGAAGCAATTCTGCAGATAACGGATATAGTTGATGGGCCGATTTCAGTTGAAGTGGTTAGTCTAGATGCCGAAGGTATGACTGAAGAAGGTTTTGGTATTTCAAAATGGCATCCTAACGTTGTGGTGAAATTACCGAGTACGACCGCTGGCCTAGAGGCGATGCACACCTTATCTAAGGAAGGGGTGAAAATAAATCAAACTCTTTGTTTTTCTTTAAATCAAGCAATACTTGGAGCGCAAGCCGGTTCTAGTTACGTTAGTCCATTTATTGGCCGCTTGGATGATAAAGGGCAAGATGGGATGGATCTGATCAGAGACATTGTGGAAGTTTTTAAAATACATCAAATAAAAACTGAAGTGCTTGCAGCAAGCGTTAGGGGCCCGCTGCATTGTATTATGGCTGCTAAAGCAGGAGCTCATATAGCAACAATACCGTACAAAGTTCTATGTTCGATGATGGAGCATCCTTTAACTGATGCAGGTTTAGACAGCTTTACAAAAGATTGGGAGTATGCATCGAAGTCGTAAATAAACCACATTACACTTCTAAATTTATAATTTTTTAACAACTTATGAATCAAATATTGTGACTTTTTAAATAAAGGAAGATCTTGGTTCATACCCATTAAATTTTTATTCGCTATTAAAACAACACATATAACATTTGGATCACAAGATTATGAACTTAACAGAAATACAACAATTAACTGAAGAAGATGTAAAAAAGATGGCCATAGAAGCTGGCATGCCAGAAAATGGCTTGTCCGGTAGACGCAATGAACTTCTTTACAAGGTTTTAAATAAATACAGCGAGCGAGATGATTTCAATATAACCGCAGATGGAATACTTTCCGTTTTGAATGATGGTTATGGTTTCTTGCGGCAGGTAGGCGGGCAACAAGGCGCAAACGATGTTTATGTTTCTCAATCGCAAATACGACGATTTAGTTTAAGAACTGGCGATGAAGTAACTGGACAAGTAAGGCCTCCAAAACAAGGTGAACGTTATTTTGGCTTAACCCGTGTAGAGGAAGTTAATGGGTTGGAGCCGGATGCTTCCAGAGCGCGCCCTAAATTTGAGAAATTAACTCCAGTCCATCCTTTAGAGCAAATCAAACTACAAACAGGAAGTAAAAAGATATCTTCTAGGTTAATAGATATGTTGGCGCCGGTAGGTAAGGGTCAAAGAGGTATGATAGTTTCGCCTCCAAAAGCAGGTAAAACAACATTACTCAAGGATATAGCTGCTGGAATAACCGCTAATTCCCCTGACATTCATTTAATGGTTGCCTTGATTGGAGAGAGGCCTGAAGAGGTAACAGATATGAGAAGGTCAGTTAATGGTGAAGTGTTTAGCTCTACTTTTGATGAGCCGGTTGAAGACCATACGCGTGTAGCTGAATTAGTTTTGGCCAGGTCGAAAAGATTAGTTGAAGCGGGTAAAGACGTCGTGATTTTATTGGATTCTTTAACCAGATTAACACGAGCCTATAACCTTGCAGTTCCTACAAGTGGCAGAACCTTGTCAGGAGGAATAGACCCGATTGCACTTTATCCACCTAAAAAATTCTTTGGAGCTGCTCGCAATATGGAAGAGGGTGGAAGCCTGACAATTTTAGCAGCTTGCTTGGTTGAAACTGGTAGTCGTATGGACGATGTGATTTATGAGGAATTTAAAGGCACAGGTAATATGGAAGTTCATTTGGACAGAAGATTAGCAGAGCGTCGAATGTTTCCTTCTATAGACATACACAAAAGTGGAACCAGGCGAGAGGAATTGTTAATGAACGAGGAAACCTTGAAACAGGTCTGGCTGCTACGGAGAATGTTAAGTATGGCAAATTCAACATCTGAAGGCAACTCCCATGAGGTAATTGAGAATTTATTTTCTCGGTTATATAAATCAAAAGATAATGAAGAATTCTTAACAAATCTTGGTCGGGAATTAGTAAAATAATAACGTAATGAATATTAGAAGTAGCCATTACATTGAAAAACTTATCCAGATTGCCTGTATCAGGCTTAATTTTTGCTGAAAATTGGTAAAAATTTAAGAAAAGTATAAAAAATGGGTTGTAAATAAAAGGATTAATAGTAAACTTATTGCAAATCTTTTTGAATCCATCAACTTTAAGAGGAAAAAAATAGATTACAAACATTGCGTTACAGGCCTTGACATTAAGCTTGGACGTAGGTTAAATTTAATGTCTAAATGCCTCGTAAAAGCCGATTTAACGGCGGAAACGGGCAAATTAAAGAGTACGAGGAATGGGAGATAAGCTTCCGGGACGCATTTATTGCTGTCCCAATAACTATTTAAGGCTTTAGTGTGTATATCTTAAATATATATTAAGGATAAGATATACAATACGAAAAAAATTCGGAACTTTTAATTAAGAACTACTAAGGGGGTAGGCAGTGAAAAGCAAACAAAGACTAGCGATTCTCTTCGGCGCTGTGGTGGCGCTGTTGACGCTGCTTTACGTGGTACCAATGTTTGGTGCTACGGGCACAATTCGCTTTCCAACCACGGCGACATCTACGACAGATTTGTCTTGGGTGCGTCAGGATGGATCGCTGATACTAGAGGTCTCTGACAGTGATTTGAATACTTCGGTATCAAATCGATTAAGAGTCACTTTTAACCAATCATGTCCTGCGGGTACGCAGTTTAATTTGAGCACTTCAGGTAGCTCAAGTTCGACTATGGCGGCTATTACTACAACTGGTAATGCCAACACAGTTACCTTGGCACCAATCATTGACTCTGATGGAAATGGAGTTATTGACTCAACAGACTTCGGTCTAACTTCAACTGACGCGTTGAAGATAGTAGGTGCTGACGCTGGCACAGGCTTCATTACAATGCAATGTAGCTCACTAATAGCTGTTTCACACCTTGTGGACCTGAACTACTCCAGTGGAGATACAGACAAGACTGCAGCAGATGGAAGCGTGACAGGTGATGTTTACGTCACTTCAGACGCAGAAACCGTTGCTACAACAGTACAGCTAGAAGAAACCACTAAGACTAGTGGTAAATTCCAGGGAACGTTGCTCTTAACATCAACAAGTTCCACAAGCTCACCAATCTGTAATACTTCAACCGGTTGTACAAGTGAAGACGGCCGAACACAGCAGAATGGGCAGGCTTTGACCAGCACGTTTGCGTTAAAGAAAAATGATGGTTCAGCTCATGCGATCACCACTTTAATCGGACTGGTTCCAGAAGGTTCCATAGAGAGTGGAGCATATGCAGCTGGTTCACTTAAGGTGAATACTGCTGATACAGTCGTATTCAAGTTTGATGATGCGACAGCGACTGGTACTGCTAGCCCTGTATCAAAGAGCATTACTGTAGAGACGACAGCACCTTCGTTTGCTAATCCGTCTCCTGCTCATAATACGAATACTAGGGATAACATGCCTGGTCTAACAATCTCGTTAACTGACTCTCAGTCCTTAGTTAAGAAGACTGCGATGAAGATACTGATTGCTATTGACACTACAAACACACCAGATGGCGCTATAGATGACTCTGTACTAGTAACCGTTGCTACTGCTGATTACTCAGCTATTACTGACGGCTACACACTAAGTCAGAATATGTCAACCATTGACGGTGCTGAGCAGAACGAAGACCACATCATATATTGGTGGGTCGTTTCTGAAGACAATGCTGGAAACATAGTTGTATCTGACGCTGAGCCTACAGTCCCTGTGACTGGTGTGGCTGACGCATGTACAGCTAAGACTTTCAACACTGAGCACGCAGATGCAGCAGCTGATTCTATAAACAGCATCACTGTTACAACTTCTGCTAACGTTTATGGCTGTCAGGGCTACAAGATAACTGTAGACAGGACTATTCCTGATCTAACAGCTGCTGTTGTTGGCCCATGGTGGGATACTACTAAGACAACTACAGACAAGACTGAAAGTACTGTTACAAAGACTAAGAGCACTTCTCTTAAACTACAGTTCGATGGAGCATTAGACACCACCACAGTTGATGCTACTGACTTTACTGTAGCTGGCGGAACAGTAACTGCAGCTGAGGTATTTAGCGGAGACGCAGATGCTGTATTCTTAACATTAGAGACAGCACTTGAGCCAGATTCTAAGCCTAAAGTGTCATTAGTAGGTGAAGTAAAAGATTCAGCTGGTAACGCAGCAAGCGCAGATTCAATAACTGCAGCAACAGACTCTGTTGCTCCAGCATTGTCTCTAAGCGTGTCTACTACCGCTACTCCGGATTCAACATCCACAGGTGGCGCAACTAGACCAGTTACCAACGATAAGGCTACTGTAGCACTTACTTCCAACGAGAAGGGAACTGATATTACAATCTCGGTTGTAAGGTTCGGAGCTTCCGATGGAACTACGCTTACAAAGCCAACACTCGCTTACTCCGGTGCTAGTGAAACTTCGGTTTCCTACACAGGCGGACCTACAGTTTGGTCAGCAACAGCTGATATGACTGGAGACGGTCTGTATAACGTAAGAGCAGCAGCTCGAGACCTTAATAGTACAAGCAACTATGGAGCAGCTGGTACTACGTCGACAGCAGCCGTAGATATAACTGCAGCAACAGTTGTTATGTTCGAGTTGGATACAGGAATTCCTACTCCAACAATCTTACCTAGCACAGCTGCAGGTACAGACGACCCTAATACAATCATTTCTGTAAACTTCGCTGACGAAGGTAAAGAATATGGTTTGACCTCGGCCGGTGCGTGGACAAACACAGCAGCAAACGTATCAACTGATCTTGATACTCACGGAACGGTAACACTTGAGCATATCAAGCATACTCCTCCATCAGGAGTACAGACTGATATCACAACTGCGTTCTCAACTGCTGATAACATTAGGTTCCTATTCAAGGCTTCCGGCCTAGCAATAGGTATACATAAGATTGACGTTAAAGCTAAGGACGTTGCCGGAAACAAAGTGACCTTCACTCAGCACACATTTACGTTGTCGCAGAGAGCAGACACTGAGATTCCTTTGACTCCTGGTTGGAACATGATCAGCTTACCTGCTGACCCATCGGATACTTCCGTTGATTCAGTGATCGGAACCGCGCCTGTAACTACGGTTATGGCTTACGATCCGACTACTGCAGCAAAATGGCTGATTGCATCGAGAGACACTGTAAACGATACATTCTCAGGAACATTGACTGACATGGTTTCTGGACACGCTTACTGGGTACTCACTGATACGTTCCAGTCAATTAAGACTTACATACCAAGGTCAGGTGTATCTTCAGACGATGCAACACCTTCGATACCTGCAACTATTAGCTTAGTTAAAGGTTGGAACTTAGTTCCAGTGTTGGATCTAACAGGATCCCTAACCTCTGCGACTGGTCAGGACTTAAAGGCTTACTTCTGTGGCTCGGTAGCTTGTGGTAACGCAGCTAGCACCACCAAAGTAACTACTGTGTACTGGTACGATACATTGAACAGTAAGTGGGTAAAACTCGATCTTACTGATACAACTGCTGACTACAATGATGATACACAGCACGTCAGGATCGGCCGAAGCTACTGGGTATACGCTTCAGATAGCGGAATTATTACTCCGTAATCAAGCTAAACCCAATGAGGTCTAGATAAATAAAGACCTCTCTTCCCCAATGAACGGGAAGGGAGGTCTTTTTTAATATAGACTGTTTTAGAAACATAATATTAAAAACCCCTTTCAGTTTTAAGATAGAATTAGTAAGCTCCACAGAAGATATAAGGCCGGAGGTCAAATTGGTTATATCGAGTTACAGCAAAATAGCACTTTTGTTGACGGTATTATTGCTAACCGTCCTTACTACTCAAATTATTTCTGCTCAAGAACTACCGCAGATGCCTGACGTTTATTCGGGTACAGCTAAGTTGAGCAACGGTGCTAACATGCCTGATGGCACAAAAATAGTTGCCAGGGTGTTGGATTATGAATCTGCTTCAGTTGAAGTGCAAGACGGTAAGTATCTTAGTTTAGTGGTAACTCCTCTTGAGGCTAGGTTCCTTAGTAAAATTAACGTGAATAATGAGTGTTCATTAACTACTAAAGTAGTAGAGAGTTACTCTTCATCTAATTGTGTCAGTTTCCATGCCGTTATTTACGACGCCTCTGGCGAGGTAATAATTGATAGTGTTCAAGCAGCTGAAGTGCGGGCGTATACAGGATTTAATATTGAGAATAGTTTTAATTTAACGTTTGATCGAATCCCAACTATTCCTCCGACTCCGACTCCAATTCCTCCAACCGCTACTCCTACACCGGTACCTACTGCTACTCCGTTGGCAGCACAACCAGGGATATTTTCTGGAACTATAATTGTGGCTGGTTCTGATGTCCCGGCAGGGGCAGAATTGATTGCTGTGCTTGGTGACTATACTTCAGCTCCTGCGTTCATTATCGGAGATGAGTTTAAAAACTTGGTGATAGATCCGGTTGATCCAAGATATATCGGTTTAGAAATAATATTTTTACTTAATGGAACTCCAACCAATGTGACGGTAACTTTCGAAAGTGGAGCACGAAACAAGGAACTCGAACTAGTCTTTAGTGGTTTACCTACACCTACAGCTGTACCTGCTATGGAAGAGGTTGAGCCTGAGCCAACAAATACAGTAGTCCCACCAACTCCTTTGCCAGAGCCAACTGCAACGCCAGTGCCAGAGCCAACGCCTACGCCGGTGCCTCCTACGGTCACTCCTGTAACAGCTTCGAGCGAAATTGCGCTTGAGGAAGAGGCGACGCCGGTACCTGAAGAAGAGTTTTTTGGTACTTGTTCAGCTCCAAATCAGGAATCCGCACCTATTGCCCAAAGTGTAGCTAATGGTTTACTAATATTAGCTCCATTGGGCTTAGTATGGGTATATCGTAGATATCGTAAAAAATAAGGCTATTTAAAGGCATTTAAATAATTCCAGGCACCACCAAGTGCGTCCGGCAGTTTTTAAGCTCCCTTTTCGAGGCCTGTAGGTTAAAATGCCTATTAATTTGCAAGTCGGTTCAAATAACTCTACATGAATTAAATTAATTTACTTACTCCCCTTTTACGCCAAATGAGGAATATAATATAACTTCGGGTAATCCATTTTTATATAATTAATGATTTAAAGCTAATATGACAACGAAAAAACGAGATTATTATGAGGTACTAGGAGTGCCTCGCGGAGCATCGGAAGAGGACATCAAAAAAGCCTTCCGTAAATTAGCTCTAAAATATCACCCTGATCGAAATAAAGAAAAAGGGGCTGAGGAAAAGTTTAAAGAGATAAACGAAGCTTACCAAGTTTTGTCAGATTCATCTCTTCGGACTAAATATGATCAATTTGGACATCAAGGTGTATCCTCACAAGCCGGATCTGGTTTCGATGGATTCGGAGATTTTGCTGGATTTGGCGATATATTTGACACGTTTTTCGGTGGCTTTGGCAGTCAGGATGCCAACAGAAGAAATACCCGAGGGGCTAGCCTGCAAACTTCTGTTACAGTAGAGTTTCAAGATATCGTTCATGGAATCGAACGCAACATTGAGTTAACTAGAGCCGAAAGTTGTGGCAAGTGCAAAGGATCGAAAAGCGAGCCTGGCTCCGAGTTAAAATCATGCATTAGCTGTAATGGTCAAGGAAGAGTTAGACGTGCTTCTCAGGGAATGTTTGGACAATTTGTGCAAGTTGTCAATTGTGATGGGTGTTCTGGTGAGGGAAGAGTGATTTCCAATCCATGTAAGCAATGTAGGGGCGTAGGTTTGGAGCGCCAAAAACGTAAATTAGCTGTAACTATACCTCCTGGAATTGAGGACGGTACACAATTAAAGCTAACAGGCGAGGGTGAAGCGAGCATGAATGGCGGAAGACCTGGTGATTTATTTTTATCAGTAAATATAAAAGACCATCCACTATTTGCTAGAGATGGTAACGATGTTAAACACTCTCAAGTAATTGATATAGTTCAAGCTAGCCTCGGTACTAAGGTTTTAGTAACCACATTAGATGGCGAAGCGGAATTGGATATACCTGCGGGTATTCAATCTGGGCAGGTAATCAGGTTGCGTGACAAAGGAATTCCATATCTTAGAAATCCTAAGAAAAGAGGTAGCCAGTTAGTTGAAATACTAGTTGAAACACCACGTAAATTATCAAAGAAGCAGCGTGAAATTCTGAAATCGTTCGAATCTACGCTTGGTAAATCTAACAATAAATAACGTTTATTTAACCTAGTCCCCCTTTATAGTTTTGAAACAAGGATACTCATGAATTCTGGCATTAAATGGATGGAGCTAAGTGTTAAGACTCTCTCAGAATTTGTGGAACCAATATCTGAATTATTTACCAAATATGGCGATGGCAATGTGTTGGTTGAGCTGAGTGGTGGCTATAATCCTGACGAAAGAGAGAAGCCTCCGCTTCAAAACTGGGTAACCGTTAAAACCTATATTCCAAAAGATTCTGATTATTTAAAAAAACAAGCTGCAATCCAAGCTGGTATAGATCTTTTTAGGCTAGTCGGTGAAATACAATCCCTAAGGTTAGAGGAATTATACGAAAAGGAATGGAGAGAAGCTTATAAAAAGCATATTAAACCGATCAATATCGGCCAAAAACTTGCTATAGTTCCAACCTGGGAAACAGATTATGAGTTAGGTTCTCGAATTTTGATTGAATTAGACCCAGGTCTAGCTTTTGGTACCGGGCACCATCCAACCACAAAAATGTGTCTCGAGTTAATAGAAACTTTAATAGAGGACGATACAACTGTTTTAGATTTTGGATGTGGCTCCGCTATACTTTCTATTGCTGCTGCAAAATTAGGTGCCAGGAGTGTAGAAAGTTTAGACATTGATGAACAAGCTATTAAAGCAGCTCAGCAAAATGTAATAAATAATAATGTTGGGCAAAAAGTAAAAACATTTATTGGTACTTTAAAGGATCTTTCACTAGAAAAAAAATACCAGTTAATTGTTGCAAATATATCTTCAAAGGTCATAATTGATTCGCTGCCGAAAATCAGTGCACATTTAGATCTTGGAGGCCACGGTATTTTATGTGGCATTGTGATAGATAGAAGCAAGGAAATTGAGAAACATATAAAAGATGCAGGTTTGGAGATTAGTGCAAATATTATAAGTGAAGAATGGGTATGTTTTTCGGTGTCTAAATCTTCGTTAAGAAATTAGCTGTGCTTTAATTCCATTCAGATGCTGGGTCGCGCCCTAATAACCCTAACATCGCGTCTTCTATGGATAACCCTTCATATAATATTTCGTAGGTACATTTAGCAATTGGCATTTCTACTTTAATCCTATTAGATAACTCTATGAGCGCAGCTGTGGTTACCACCCCCTCAGCAACTTGATCCATTGATTTTAATAGATCATTTAATTTGATGCCTGATGCTAATTTGAATCCCACTGTGCGGTTCCTGCTTAATTCACTATAGCAGGTTGCAATCATGTCCCCCATGCCAGCTAAGCCGGCAATAGTTAAAGGGTTGCCTCCAGCTGCTGAAGTTAATCTAACCATTTCAGCTAAACTTCGGGTGACAAATGCTGCTTTGGCATTATCTCCGACTTTCATGCCGTCACATATTCCAGCTCCTATTGCAAAGACGTTTTTAAGAGAACCACCTAGCTCAACTCCTACTATGTCACTATTGGTGTATACACGGAACAACTCGGAACTGAAAATATTCTGAATCTTTTTAGCCTGACTTTCTGAATCAGATGCAATGACTGTGGTCGATGGTTTGCCGTCCAAAATTTCTTTTGCTAGATTTGGTCCTGACAAAGCACATAAAGTTCCAGACCAATCTTTTTTTAATTCTTCACGTATCACTTCGGTTACGCGCATACCCGTGGTTATTTCCAGACCTTTGGTGGCGCTTACTAAGACAGTATCGGGTTTAATGAAACTAGAAATTCTATGCATATTCGTTCTAATAGTATTGCTTGGTACAGCTATAACAACTATACCTACATCTTCAATTGCTGTTTTGGGTGACGATGTTACCATTAAAGAATTTGGAAAAGAGACTCCAGGTGCAAATCTACCGTTTTCACGGGATTCAATTAACGTTTTCGCTTCAGTCTCTGTTCTAGCTAGAAGATTAACTTTGATTCCCTTCCTTGCCAGTAATATTGCTAGTGTGGTGCCCCAGCTAGTTGTTCCTAAAACTGCTACCCTATGTGTTTGATTTTTATTCATCTTGGACGATTTATGGCATTTATTTTAAAAAGTTTTAACCTTTTCTAAACTTACGTTCCTCACCTTTTATTAAACGTTGAATATTGTCATAGTGTCTTAGAATTATCAGAGGGCCTCCAATTGCACCAAACCATATAAATTCCATTGGAGGCGTGCCTCCTGGTAGATCAAGCTTGGTGGCGGCAAAAATAATTAAAGCGATACATCCAACACTTGCTCCTATCATTGATCCAATAGACATATAACGAGATGTATATACGATAGTAAGTCCGATAACTGTGGCGATTAACCCTGCCCAAGGGTTGAGTATAAATAATCCACCCCAACCAGTGGAAATGGCCCTACCACCGCGAAATCCTGCAAAAACAGGAAACATGTGCCCTATTAATGCAGCTAACCCGGCTGCCGATTCTGCGCCGGGTGTATCTGTAAATATCCTAGCCAGTGCTATTGCAATCACAGCTTTAGACATATCCAGTAATAGTACTGTCACACCTACTTTTTTACCTGAAACTCGGATCACGTTGGTCATGCCCGTTTTTCCGCTACCGCTCTCTCTTACGTCTACTTTGGTAACTAGTTTTGTGGCAACGAGACCAAACGGAATAGCTCCCAGTACATACCCAACTATTATAAAAATTAAATAGTCCATTAATGTTCTCCTCTTCCCTTAAATCGCATTTTTAAAGGAGCACCATCAAAACCGTACGTTTTCCTTAAAATGTTTTCTAGGTATCTACGGTATGAGAAATGGACTAAATCGCTCCTATTCACATAAAAAGTAAATCCTGGTGGCCCAAAACTATCTTGAGTTACTCCATAAAGCTTTAATCCATGTCTAGGATTTGATGCAGGAGGATGGTCGGCAACTGCATTCAGAATAGTTCTTCTTAAATCATATCTTGGTAAGGTTTGATTCCATTGCATATGGACATTAAAAACTGTATTTAGCATTGAATCGAGGCCAGTTTTATTTAAAGCAGAGGTAAACTGGATTGGCACAAAAGTAATAAACTTCATTCTTTCTCTAATGATCTTCTTCGCATCATCTTTTGACATTCCTAAATTTTTAGAAAGATCCCATTTGTTAACTACAATTACAATTCCCCTGTAAGCTTGGAGTAAATAACTAGCAACATGCGAATCTTGCCCAGTAGCCAATTCAGCAGCATCCAGTACTAAAAGAGAGACTTCTGAGCGCTCTACGGCTCTGATAGACCTGATTACACTGTAATTCTCTATTCCGGGCTCTATACGGCCTTTCCGCCTGATGCCTGCAGTATCAATCAATAATACAGACTTATCTTTATGGCTAATTGAACTGTCTATTGCATCCCTAGTTGTGCCTGGCACATCACTAACAATTGAGCGATCATCGCCGGTAAGAGCATTTAGTAGCTGTGATTTTCCGACATTTGCTCTGCCAACGATTGATAAACGAACATCTGACTGAAAGTCATTCATTAAAT
>TARA_B100000686_G_scaffold74017_2_pt1 | contig 99289 bp, 93 predicted proteins | sample TARA_B100000686 | Tara Oceans TARA_B100000686 (sample SAMEA2622733) | marine metagenome | biome: marine biome (ENVO:00000447); feature: marine epipelagic mixed layer (ENVO:xxxxxxxxx); material: "saline water (ENVO:00002010), including plankton (ENVO:xxxxxxxx)" | depth 150 m
CTAGTACCAACATGCTCAAAAACCACTTCGGTTACCTCAGAATCGCTGACGACATTCATCAGAGGACGGGCGCCTTCACTTCGTTTTTGAATTGGAACATCTTCAATGTTAATGATGTAATCCTTTCCATCGTTGGTGACTGCACTCAACCGGTCTCCGTCTGCAACTTCCATTGCGGACACCAATAATCCCTCTTCACTATCTAACATCGCTATACCTAAGCCACCTCTTTTCCTTAGAGGAAGCTCCCCAAGATTTATCCTTTTACCAGATCCGTCTTGGGCAACGCACAAAACTGTACCTTCCCTTCTGACGACAAGCATACTCACTACTGAATCTCCCGATTTTAATCCGATCCCCTTTACCCCCAAGGATGCACGACCAACGACAGAAATCTCCGATTCAGAGAATCGAATAGATCTACCCTCTCGAGTTAGCAGAACAATACCACAATCTCCATCAGTCATCTGTACATCAAGGATATGATCTTCACTTTTTAGTTTTCCAGCGATGATACCTCCACTACGAGGATGGCTGTACTCTACCATGGCTGTTTTTTTGACCATCCCCTTCGTCGTAACTGACACAATGAAACTATTTCCTTTCAAATTGCCAGCGGGCACGAGACTAACAATGGAATCCTTTCTGTCTCCACCAGTGAGGGCATATAGTGACTTGCCCCTGGAATTGATTTTGCCTTCGGTGATGTCAGATACCGGGACGAAATGTACTCGCCCTTCTTTGGTAAAAGCCAGTAGATGATCATGAGTTCTTGTAAAGAAAACTTTCTTAACATAGTCATCTTCAAAATCATCCATATCGGTTAGAGGTTTTCCGGAATTAGTTCTTCTTTTGTACAAGCGCATGGGAATTCGTTTCACAAAAGCCTGCTCTGTATAGGTGACTGCAACTTCTTCGTCAGCCACCTTTTCTTCAATTAAATAGTCTTCGGATTCACCTCCCTCTGTTATCACAGTGCGTCTCTCATCGCCATACTCTTGAACGATCCCCTCTAGTTCCTCGTGTATTATCTCTAACTTTCGCGCCTCACTCCGTATGATACCCTTCAGCTCTTTGATGATACCCTTCAGCTTCCTAAGTCTTGTCTTTAGGCTTTTTTGTTCCAGGCTGGTTAGCTTGGCTAGTCTCATGTTCAATATGGCGTCAGCCTGTATTGCTGATAATCCCAAAAGTTCTTCTAATCCATGGAGAGCCTCCTGCCTGTCTACCGAGCCTCTTATGATTGCTATGACCTCTTCTATAGCATCCAATGCCGCTATCAAACCTTCAACAATATGTTTTTCGGCTTCGGCCTTCTCTAAGTCATGCGACGATCGTCTTTGAATAACATCTAGGCGGTGATCTTTAAAACGTTCCAGGAGTTCTATGAGATTGAATTGTTTAGGTTGACCAGAGTCTAGTGCAATAAGTATTGCGCCGAAGGTGCTCTGAAGGCTGGTTTTCTTATAGAGCTCTTGGATGATCTTGCCGCTATTGGCTCCCCTTTTCATCTTCACCACCAGTCTTATTCCATCTCTGTCAGATTCATCTCTGATATCCGAAACAGCTGAAATCCCGCCCTTACGAGACAAAGTGGCTATTTGGCGAATAATCCTGGTTTTAAGGACGGCATAGGGCAGCTCAGTCACGACAAGTTGCTCCTTACCACCTCTGAGTGCCTCCTTAATTATTTTTGCCCTCATGACAACACGGCCTTTCCCTGTCTCATACATTGCTCTTATGCCGTCGGTACCTACAATCTGACCACCGGTAGGAAAATCTGGCCCAGGCATGTGCTTCATCAGCAAGTCTAGAGATGGCTCGGGCTCCTCAATCAATGCTTTTAGAGCGGCGGCGACTTCACCCAAATTATGCGGTGGTACATTTGTACTCAGACCAACCGCTATTCCAGAAGATCCATTGACAAGAAGGTTAGGAATTCTCGAAGGCATAACTACTGGCTCTTGTCTTTGTCCGTCAAAGTTTTCCGCTACATCAACAGTCTCTTTTTCTATATCAGCTAAAATTTGTTCCGAAATACTGGCCAATTTTGCTTCTGTATATCTATAAGCTGCTGCTGCATCTCCATCTATGGATCCAAAATTTCCCTGACCATCAACCAAGGGGTATCTCAGTGAAAAATCCTGGACCATTCTTACAAGGGCATCGTACACTGCTGAATCCCCATGCGGATGATATTTACCTAAAACATCCCCTACCACGGTAGCGCATTTCTTATATGCCTTTTCAGGCCTTAGTCCCGCCTCATGCATTGCAAAAAGTATCCTACGATGTACTGGCTTTAGGCCGTCACGAACATCGGGCAAAGCTCTTTGGACAATTACGCTCATTGAGTAATCAAGGAAAGATTCCCGCATCTCTTCCTCAATGTTTTTAAATAAGATGCGCTCCCTTACCTGGGCCTTCATTAAGGATCCCTCCTGAAAAAAATCAATAATAACTTTTAGCTGTTAGGCGTGACTATTCGATTGTCCTACAATCTTACCAACCTGCACCCCGGTCAAATAATTACTTCCTCCGTTAGTCAATTCGTATCCGAACCTTCCACAAACAATGGCACAGTAACATGGTGCTCCTGATCGATTTTAACATCAAAACTGTAAACGCCAGGCTCAGGAAAGACTAAACCATCGATATTTAGAATATGGGGCGCCCTGATCCCACCCGAAGCTCTGCTTCCACTACCTAGTTGCATCTCCCCATTTAGGGAGAGAATCTCACGACCACTTGGATCAATCAGCTTAATATCCATTTCGTGAGACCCAATTTCAGAGGTCCCGGCAGACAACCTCAAGACCAATGCAACACGGGCAAACTGAGCAGGAAATTTGTTGACCTGGATTCGATCGAATACTCCTAGAATATTTAGTTTTCCAGTAGCATCAATCGTTGCAGCATCAGCAAGAATGGCCAAGTCTATATCCATCATAGCTCCAGGTTTAGTCGATCAGTTTTTCTGCCAGTACAAGACCTACCAGCAGATTTATAAGAATATGTGCCATCATCACTGACCAAATACTTTCCGTATACAGTAAGGTAAATCCCATCATTAACCCAAATATTCCAGTCCTAAACACTCCCAATATGCCTTGATATGAATGCACCATACCAAATGCTACTGAGCTTAGCACCGTCGCCCCAAATGGAGAGCCCGTAGCCGTCGCTATGGTGGAGATGGTATAAGCTCGATATGCGACTTCTTCTCCGAATCCTGCGCAGACAGCTAGCACCGTGAAGAGCGTCTTGTCCCTACGTGTGACTGGTATCAGACGTCTTGTTATCTCAGTCTCACTGATGCCAAGACACCTACGCAGAAGGTAAAATACCGACAGAATGGTCAACCCCAAACAAGTGAGGGCCAGGCTTGCTAGGATCACCTGGGACCAGTCTTCTAAATAGAAATATTCACCCATATTACCAGTATTGTCTCCTCTTAGTCCCAGTGCTAAAGCCAAAGACCCTATCGACAATATAGTTATACCCGATGTCACATACGCTTGTTGTCGAGAAATCATGGCAACGTTAGAGACTGCTGGTTGGGCAATAGCTAGACCGGGAAGGCCCACCAAAAGAACTGAAAGGTAAACCGCACCAGACAGACTCAACGGGTCGATCAGGAGAAAAGCTATAGTGCTAAAAATAACGATTAGAAACACTACTCGCACGTAGCCAACCTCTCAGCAGTCATTTCAATGGTTTTGAGTACTCCGAGTACATCTTCTTTTCTCGCAGTGTGATTCATTACACATAACCTCAATGCGAACTGTCCTTTTAGTTTAGTCGAAGAAATCATGGCATAACCACTCTCGACAATATCGTCTAGCACAGCGCTGTTCAGGGCTTCGAGTTCTTCCTTGTTCAAGTCAAATCCTCTTGGATTAACTATAAAACATACTATCCCCAGACTTGCATCTGCCATCAACTCTAAGGTGTCCGATTCCCTGACATACAAGTCTGCATCTCGTACCAAATCCAAACCGTTTTGGATTGCTTCGCGAAACAACTTCATTCCAAAAGTCTTTACCGATACCCAAATCTTGAAAGCCCTGGCTGAACGCGTTAGTTGCAATCCTCGGTCACAAAAATTGACATGCTCGAGGCCCAAATCCATATCTTGTAGATAGTCTGGTGTGACTCGAAATGCCGACTCGAGCAACTGCAGGTCTCTCACCATCAAGCAACCAACTTCGTAAGGCTGGAACAACCATTTGTGAGGATCCAGTGTCACGCTATCAGCCAATTCTATTCCCTCAAGGCTTGTTTTACCCTCTTGGGTCAGAACTGAGAATCCACCATAGGAAGCATCAACATGAAACCATAGGTTCTCACTTTGACAAATCTCTGCAAGACCTTCTAACGGATCTACAATTCCAGTATTTGTAGCACCCCCATTTCCACAAACCACCTTGGGATTTAACCCACTGGCTTTGTCCTTTTGTATCGCTTTTTTCAAAAGATCCAGATCTATGCAGTACTTCTGCGTCGATGGAACAATTCGAATATTGCAATCTCGGATCCCTACCATCCGAGCAGCACGTTCTAGGGAGCTGTGTCCTTGATCCGAACAATAAACCACGGCGCGGTCCAACTCATCTACCTCACCTCTCGCTACTACAAGAGCATTTAGGTTTGCCGCAGAACCCCCACTGGTTAGAATGCCCCCTGACAATTCTGGAAACCCAATCCATTCGCGGAACCAATCGAGTACAACTAACTCTACTTGGCTAGGAGCGGCCGATTCCAACCAAGTTCCCTGGAAAATATTGAAACCCGACACTAAGGCATCAGCGATCACTGAAGGCCATGTTGGAGAGGACGGAACAAATGCAAAAAATCTGGGATGGTCTATCCTTGCTGCCCTTGTTAATACCTGCTCTACCGCCTCGGTCATGACACTTAAAGACGATGATGGACGCTCGGGAGGATGTTGCCTAAATATTGCCTCCATCTCCTTCCTAGTTCCTCCCGCCCAAACATTCTGCGCTCTCAGTGAAGTCCACCGATCCACAAGGATATCGATGGCTTTGTATCCCAGATCCCTCATCTCTTTTTCTTCTAGGTCGAACGGCCCTCTAGATACTCTTCGGCTTGATTTTTGGTTATTTTGTCCCACAGTCTTTTCCTAGTGTTTATGAAACGATAGCTATTTTCTTCAAGAGTACCCGCATATGTCAGCAGACCAAAACGAGACTAGTAATATTTCAGGTCAGGATTCTGCAAGTCCCCAAATTACCACACGTTTTGGTGTTATAGACACCAGATTAGGGCCGCATGGAGGACTGACCCTAAAACTTCGTTTCGATTTTGGCACACTCCCTAAAATCAGCAAGTTACGCAACGGCACACTGACGGCAATAGGCCCTGAAAACCAGCGACCTTTGGAACTGACAGTAACTGGGTTCCCTCTGTTTGGTGGCGAGCAATCGACCGACCGTCTTTATAGAACCGGACGTATTGATCTTAACGTAATTTCCCCAGTCGATGAATTAAGCCATATTCGGCCAGGGTGGAAGATTATTGTTGATTTAAAATAGCGTCACCCAGACTCTCGCATACCAGGGGGTTTGCGATCAAAAGTCTCTAAGAACCATGCTTCATACTCAGATGTTTTTCCAGGATTCTGTTCCGTCCATAAATCCTTTTCTAACTGAAAGTCTCCTGATCTAGCTGTCAGAATAAAGGCCTCTAGATATCCATTTTCTTTCGCATACAGTAGCTCGTCCAAAGGCCCATATGAACTAATGTCGTATGCTGATCGCCCAAACAACCAAGCATCCGACAAACGACTTAAAATCAATTTTTCTAACTGGTAACCCTCAGCTTCTTCACCGTTCTGACCTATTGCTTCAGGTAAAAACTCCCCCAAACGACCCATCTTCTGCATAAGATGGAAATGCCCATACATAGACAACACCGACCAAGCTTCGGGAACAGATGAGGGAGCAAAGACTTCGGCTGTATCACTAGATATCCTCAAGCTATCCCAAGGATAGATCTCTTCGGAAGATGGTTTTCCGATAATCCAGAACGTTGGATCATTTCGAATATTTTCCTGCTGGATCCGTACCCAAGAATCAATCTCCTTCACACGATCTTCTTGGGGGGGAATCCTCGCCCCAGATCTAACAACCAACGAACGGGGAGACGGAACTACATCGGGGGTGGCACATCCACCCAAGGACATGAGTATGCACAACACACAAGCCTTGAAATAAAAACACAGCTTGCTAAAACTTTTCGTATTGAACCCCAACCAAACCACTTTCGCGGTCATTTGTGAAGCCACACTCTTCATCTCCTGTTTCATTGCCAGCTAAAGCCCAAGAGAAGATCTGATGAGAGGAGAAATTCTTTCGGGCGTCCAGGGTGGGTCAAATGTCAACTCAACTTCACAAGTCGTTACACCTTCTACAGCCGACACCGCAGCTTCAGCTTCCGCAACTAACTGCTCTGCTACGGGACACATGGGCGACGTCAGGGACATGAGGACTCGAACATTGCACTCAGTGACTTCGATATCGTAGATGAGGCCTAATACTACCAAATCCAGATTCAGTTCGGGATCCTTTACAGCTTTCAGGGCATCCTGAACGTCTTTTTCTTTAACCCCCATTATCTTCAAGCTCCTTTTTGGGCTAGTTGTCTTTGGCCATCGACAAAGTCCTTAGATTATAAACCGCCTGCTGCCTGAGAGGTTCCAATTGGACTCATCCAGCTGACTAGTGTACCTACCAGTAGTACTGTCAATGCGCCAACAACATTATAGTATAACCATGAAATGTTGGTAGTCTGTGCAACCACAAAAACAGATGCCATTCCCGCCAGCAGGCCCCAGAATGCACCATCACCGTTGGAGCTTTTAACCAGAAAAGCTAAAAGAAACACTCCCAGCAGAGATCCGTAAAAAAAAGATCCCACTTGGTTAACCGCTTCCAGAAGAGACCCCAACTGCCCTGCATAAAGTGCTACAACACAACCAAACAAGCCCCAAAATAAGGTGGCTAGTTTTGACACCCAAAGAAGATGTCTCTCTGAGGCATCTGGACGAAAATGACGTTGGTACAAGTCTATCACCGTAGCACTGGAAAGGGCCGTTAATTCTGAATCTAGAGAGGACATTGCAGCTGCAAAGATGACGGCAATCATCAGACCCAAGATTCCCGCTGGCACATAGTCTATTAAATAGGATGGGAAGATATAGTTCACATCATTTGATGAAGCGCCCCTTACATTTTCAACAATCGAACTGGCTTCACTTCGAATCTCCGACAACTGGTTATCATACAGCTGAATTTGATTTCGAAGATGGTCCACTTCTCCTCCATCTCTCCTGGCCTCCAACAAGGCAAGGGTAGCCTCCTTTCTTAGCGTGTGTACACTGCCTTGTTTTGTGCTCAGCTCTTGGAAATCCCCCTTGAATTCGCTGCTTTCTGCCAAAGTGACTTCTGCCGCATTAAATAAGAGAGGAGGCCGTTCGAAATGATAGAAAACAAAAAGCAGCACACCAATCGACAGAATCGCAAATTGCATAGGAACTTTCAAAAATGCATTGAAAAGTAGCGACAGCCTGCTAGCCTTCAGAGATTTAGCAGTCAAATATCTTTGTACCTGGCTCTGATCAGTCCCAAAATATGCCAGAGCTAAAAAGAATCCTCCTATCATCCCGGACCAAATCGTATAGGTATTAGTGGGATCCCAGGACCAGTCGATGCTAGACCACATATCCTGCACACCCCCTAGATACACAACCTCCTCAAACCCAACACTGTCCGGCAGAGTGTCGAACAATGTTGCAATAGCCACTCCAATCCCCAAGAACATCACTATCATTTGTATCACATCGGTCCAAATTACTGCTGTTATTCCCCCAGCCGTAGCATAAACAATTGTAATGGCACCCATGATTAGAATGGTAACTTTTTCGTCCCAACCCATGATCACCGACAGGACCACGGCTGGAGCATACAGGACGATTCCAGCACCTAGCCCTCTTTGGATTAGAAAAATGAGACTAGTGGCTGATCTAGTTTTCAAATCGAAACGCTTTTCCAGGTATTCATATGCCGTAAAAATTTTTGCTCTATAGAAAAAGGGAACGAATAAGACACACAGCACAACCATTACTATTGGTTGTGGAAGGTAGACTTGTATAAATTCCATCCCGTCATCAAAAGCCTGCCCGGTGGTTCCAATAAACGTGATAGCACTGGCCTGCGTAGCCATCACGGACAATCCTATGACACCCCAAGGCAGACGCCTATTGGCAAGGAAGTAACCCTCTATCCCAACATTTTTTCTGCTTTGGTAAAGGGCAAAGCCCACGACACCAGCGAAGTAAACCCCGAAAACTGCCCAGTCCAAAATTCTCATGTTGAACTGAAATCGAGAACGATCGTCAAAAAGTGCAGAACTACGACTAACATTACAGAATAGAGTACAACCAGCATATAAATAAGCCCCCACCCAGATGATATATCTATCAAAGTGTCTTCTGTGACTTCTGAATGATTCTTATTTTTTCCCTTCATTGTTCTCACAAACTATTTGTAAATGCTTCATGCACGACTTCAATGTATAATCGGTTGCCGTCAAAGCGACACGTTGAAACAAACGACCTGACCCGATCGTAGTGGACAAATCTATCTGCCCTTTGTGGGCCAGGGAAGCGTCAAAGCTGCTGGTGCTTTAGCGCGACCGAACCAACCCGACAAAGCTATTAAAGTAAGTAGATACGGTAGCATCAGGAAAAGAGGGAACGGAAGGTTGCTACCCAACGACTGAAAAACAAATTGTAAAGCCGATGCAGCTCCAAAAAACACAGCTGCAATTGCTATCCAGACTGGATTCCACCTCCCTAAAACTACCACCGCTATGGCTATGAACCCTCTACCTCCCGACATATTTTCTATGAAAGTACCAGAGTCTAACGCCAAATGTGCGCCAGCTAAACCAGCCATCAAACCGCCTGACACGATGGCTATGAACCTAACAAGCAAAACCCTAATCCCTGCCTCTTCAGCAACTTCGGGACTTTCTCCTACAGAGCGCAACTCCAACCCCCAAGATGTGTTGAATAGCAAATACCATAGAGTTGGAATCAAAAGGTAGACCAAATAAACCGTTACGGACTGCTGGAAAAAAATCGGTCCTAATATTGGTAAATCTCCTAATATTGGAACCTCAAAAGACCTGAGAACTGGAAGAGTTATAACCGAACCAGTCATCCCAAACCGAGCTTGGTACAGGGCTCCAGTAAAGCCTAAACCAGCCAGTGTCGTAGCAGTGCCAGTAATTATTTGATCTGTGTTCAGGCCAAGCACAAAAATAGCAAAAACAAGTGCAACCAGTCCTCCCCCTAGGGCCCCAAACACCATTCCCAATAAAATTGAAGACCACTTTAAGGCTGCTAGGGCTGCGCACAAAGCCCCTGCTATCATCGAGCCTTCTATCCCTATATTTAGAACCCCACTGCGTTCTGTTATTGATTCTCCAAGTGCCGCTAATGCCAAGGGGACAGCAAGTCGAATTGCTGCACCAAAGAAAACCACTAACGAAAAGGATTCAACCATCCGAACCACTCTCCCGTAGCTTCAATTGCCATTTTGATCCTAACAATCGTCGAAACAATCGATCGCTAGCAAGAACTGAAAGTAGCACTAGTGCCTCTATCCCTGATACCCAAGCAGCAGGTATACCAGCCTCTCGCTGCATAGCACCCGATCCTCCTTCCAGTGCCCCAAAAAAGATTCCAGTTAGTAGTACCGCCTTAAAATTAAGATTGGCTAAAAGCGCCACAGCTATTGCAGTATATCCCCAACCGGGAGACAAGCCTTCATAAAGGGCAAATGTGCGTCCAGTTATTTCTATCCCCCCGGCTAGCCCGGCCAAACATCCCGAGAGAAGGAAAGTGACAACCAACAAAGAGGAGATGTTTAATCTTCCCGATACTCTAGTCGCCTCCTGCGACCCCCCTAATGATCGAAGATTGAAACCCAGAACCGTATGATTAAAAAAACCTGCTAAACCCAGGGTAAGCATAACCGCTACAAGGAAACCCAAATGTAAACCGGTTCCCACAATTATCTTGGGCAGGCGGACTGATTCAACTATTAAATCAGTATTAGGAAATACTCCTCTCTCTTCTTGTAACGGCCAACGCACTAGATAACTCACCAAATGTATTGCTACAAAATTCATCAAAATAGTTGTAACTACCTCGCCCACACCGAGGCGAATGCGCATTAGGGCTGGTATAAATGCCCAGAAACTCCCTGCCAATGCAGCTGCAAGAAAAACTGCGGGGATAGAGAAGAATGAGGGATAATCTCCCAAGCTCAATCCAACCCATACCGCAGCAATGGCACCTGCATAGAACTGTCCTTCTGCACCAATATTCCAAACGCCTGATTTAAAAGCGACCGCCACGGCTAGTCCAGTTAGAATGAGAGGTACTGCTCGAACTAGAGTCACCCCTAAAAAATTATCTATTGAGCCCATGGAACCCTCTATTAGGGCCTGTAAGGCTACCACAGGACTGAAACCACCCAACATTAAAGCAGTCGCTGTGAGGAAAGCAGTCAGTAAAACCGCCATCAGAGACACTAATAATGCTAGCCAAGGACTACTATCTTTCATTCCCACTCCCCTCTGCCATGGCCAAGCCACCAAATTCGGTTTTCCCAGTCAGCATTAGCCTACCCACCAATTCCCTTGAAGCCAATTCTGTGGGCACCTGCATTAACTCACCGTTATATAGAACATATATTTCATCTGCAAAGGTCAGTATTTCATCCAAATCAGAAGAAATGAGGACGACCCCTCCTCGTCTATCCGCAACGTTAGACCACAAACCCCTGCCCAATAACTTAGACATCTGTTGGTAGAAAAATTTCGAGGCTTTGACATCGAGTCCTTGCGTAGGATTCCTCGCAACCAATAATTGCTTGGATCTTTCCAGCTCTCTAGCTAGTACCACCTTTTGCTGGTTTCCACCTGAAAGATCCCCAACCTTTTCATGAGGACCTTCACTTTTGATGCCAAAACTTAAAATCAGATCCTGGACATATTCAGCAACCTTACCCCAGAGCACCAAAGGACCAAGCCGACAATAGCTGTTATTGATGAGCCCCAGTGCAATATTTTCAAGAATACTAAAGTGACCTATCAAAGCTTGTTCTAATCTATCATCGGGTATAAAACCGATCTCTTCTGGCAAAATCGCAGTCCCTATATCAGGCAGACGCAAGGCACTCAAAATTTCCGCTAGTTCTTGCTGGCCGTTACCTTCTATTCCCGCTATTCCAACCATTTCTCCACTTCGCACAACTAAGTTTACATCCACTAGTTTTTTTTCTTTCTCCCCTCCAAAAACATGAACTGAAGTGAGTTCAGCTATGACTCCACCTCGTGATTCCGCTTTTCTAAATCTTTTCCCCAAATCCTTTCCTACCATCACCTCCGACAAAGTTTCGATATCGGTTTCCTCTGGGACGGTCCGACAAACAACCCTCCCTTGCTTAAGAACTGTAACTCGATCACTAGAAACCATGACTTCATTCAGTTTGTGCGTTATAAAAATTACAGTTTTTCCATCTGTGGCCAGAATTCGAAAAAGTGACATCAAGTCAGATATTTCCTTGGGCGCTAATACTGAAGTGGGTTCATCAAAAATCAGAATTTCAGGGCCTCTCAGGAGTACTTTAAGAATTTCAACTTTCTGTCTTTCACCCACAGAAAGATCTTCGACCAGAATATCCTCCTCCACTACCAAGCCTGTTTTCTCTCTATAGTCTTTGAGCTTCCTTCGCACATGATCGCGAGGCAATCTAGCTCCTGTTCTCGCAAAACGATTTCCCAAACAAAGGTTCTCAAGAACTGTCTGCGCTGGTACGAGAAGAAATTCCTGATGCACCATGCCCACTCCCGCTTGGCGCGCATCTCTAGGAAGTGCAAAGCGGGTCTTTTGTCCTTCTACAACCATACTACCACTGTCCGGAAGAATTAAACCACTGAGTATCCGCATAAGGGTCGATTTCCCAGCACCATTTTCGCCAATCAATGCATGCACTTCACCGGGAAAGGCTTGGAAATCAACACCGTCTAGAGCTTGTTTTTCTTCAAAGGTCTTACAGATTTTGCCCATATTAACGGAAGGAGCTTGCTCCGACTGGCCGCAAGAAAGCACTCGTTGGTTAGTCAGAAAGAACCACCTGCTCGTTCCAAAAACTCAATCCTTGGGACAGCAATTAGTCCATCTGCAATGCCCAAGCGTATAGAGTCGATCTCAGCTATAAGTTCTGGATCGTATTTATCTGATAAGTTGGGATTTACAACGTAATCTGCAGCTCCACTTCTACCTCCCGCATAATGCGCCTCTCCAGGAGTTAGCTGTCCTTCGCTCCAGAGAGTAGCTATCTGCACAAATGCCTCGGGTATTCTTATTATTGCACTCCCTAAAATTACTTCTGAAGCAACATCGTTCTGATCACGGTTCATTCCCATGGCCCAAACTTCAACGCCCGATTCCCTTGCTTCGCGAACCGCCTGAAAAACTCCAAAACTGGCCGCATCTGTATTGTGAATTAATACATCGACGCCCCTTCTTATGAGGGTGACTGCAGCTTCTTTGGCCATTGCAACGTCATCCCAGCTTCCTATCCAGTTGACTAGAACCTGTACTTCCGGATCCACAGACATAGCTCCCGCTTCAAAACCAACGAAAGTAGCTTCGGCTGGAGGAATGGCCACGCCTCCCACCATACCAATTGTTCCCGATTTAGTCATTTTGGCCGCCACAACCCCAGCCATATAACTACCTTCCTCCAGTTCGAAAATTAAGGGTATGACATTGTCCGCTACCCTACCCCCTGAACTGACCACAATTGTGACTTCAGGGAACTCTTGGCCCACCCGCACAGCAGCATCTTGGTATTCAAATCCATGAGCGAAAATAAGGCTGTATCCAGAGGTGGCGTATGCCCGCAAAACTTCATCAAACTCAGCTGGAGTGTTAGTTTGCTGATGACTAATTCTGGCACCAAATCTTTCTTCAATTAGTTGTATGCCCTCGTAAGCACTTCCATACCATCCTGCGTCACTTACGGGACCAGAGGTGAGGAGTGCTACACCGAAACTAGGAACCTCATTATCATTCCTCCCACCCTCGACCCCTATATCCCGACAAGACATCATGGCCAGGATAAGTGTCAAGGAAATCATTGTCTTCTTCTTAGCAATTTTGAGCAAGACCGTCCTCTCTCTTGTAGACTCCATAGTGCACCTAAGGGAGTTTATAACCTTACCACCTTCGTTTCCAGTTTTAACGATTTTCTTGTCCAAAGATCAGGTGAATTGATATGTTGCTCATGCTTTCTCAAACCAGCAACTCATCGTAAGCTATCATTCCACACTTTAACATTTCTTAGGTGGACATTATATGAAAGACCTTCGAGAAAACTGGAGTTCCAATCTCGGCTTTGTTCTAGCGGCCACCGGTAGTGCAATAGGACTGGGGAATCTTTGGAAATTTCCTTTCATTACTTGGAAAAATGACGGAGGGGCCTTTGTTCTAATCTATCTGGTCTGCATTATAGCGGTGGGTCTACCCATAATGATGGCAGAGCTGCTTGTTGGCCGTAAGACCCAAAAAAGTGCTGTCGGTGCCATGCGTGAGACGATAGGCCCTTCCTGGGGCTGGGTCGGAACTTGGGGAGTAATGGCAGGATTTGTCATTCTGAGTTATTACGCGGTTGTGGCTGGATGGTCAATATTTTATCTCTTCCAGACCTTACAGTGGAGTGTTTCAGGGTTCCCAACCCAGGCCAACATGGGTGGATTGTTTGCAGATTTGGCCGCTAATGGAACCATGCAGACTGCCTTATCTGGAACCTTCATGTTCTTGACGGTTGGGGTAGTATACTTTGGTGTCGCCAGTGGTATAGAGAAAACTGCTCGCCTTTGTCTTCCAGCTCTTTTCGTAATTCTATTACTTCTTCTTTTTAGTTCTTTGACTATGGAGGGCTCAGGAGAAGCTCTAGCATTCCTGTTCCGTCCTAATTTTTCCGAGTTAGATTCAGCAGCCGTCCTTGAAGCCCTTGGCCATTCCTTTTTTACCTTATCCTTAGGGATGGGGACAATGATAGTCTACGGTTCCTACGTGGCAAGAAATCGCTCTATTGTTAATGCCGCAGGTTCGATTGTGGTGCTGGATACGGTGATTGCAATCATTGCCTCTATAATAATGTTTTCAGTCATTTTCACCGTTCCTGGAATGCCAGAACAGGTAGATGGATCGGCGGTAGGCATGCTGTTCATATCACTCCCTCAACTTTTCTACGAAGTAGTCCCGTTCGGAGTTGTGTTAGCGCCAGCATTTTATCTTTTAGTGGCCTTAGCAGCGTTGACTTCAACCATCTCACTCCTTGAGGTTGTCGTTAGCTACTTCATAGACCAGAGGAAAATGGAAAGATCCAGAGCTACTTTGTTAAGTGGTGCATGTATTTACGTCTTTACCTTCCTCTCTGGAATGTCTTTTGGCGCATCCACTTGGCTATCAAGCTTTGAGTTGTTCGAAGGCAAGGCTGGTTTTTTTGCTACGTTAGATCACTTCGCTTCTAATTGGGCTCTCCCTCTGGGAGGTTTACTAATAACCTTGGGGGTCGGCTGGTTCATGTCTACCAAGGACACTGAGGCAGAGCTAGTGGCGACTGGATCTCCAAGATGGTTTAGCTACAAAGCCTGGCTATTTTCTGTCCGATTCATAGCACCAGCTGCTGTCGCAGCTATCCTGATCGCTGTGATATTTTTGGGGAAAGATTTTTCGTAGTCAGCTATTGTTTAACAGCCTATGGTCGCTACTGGACTCGAACCAGTGACCCCTACGATGTGAACGTAGTGCTCTACCAACTGAGCTAAGCGACCCAGACCAGCTATAAGTCCAAAACCAGTACCCCCACGGGGAATCGAACCCCGGTTTCCTGGCTGAGAACCAGGTGTCCTAGGCCACTAGACGATGGGGGCATTAGGAGTAAGCGACATTTCAAATAATGGGGACGAAAGAATATATAGGATTAATGAGTGATACAAGCCCAGACCCAAACTAGAGTTGACTCTCGAGTAAAATTTTTGATAAGCATTTCACAGCGAAGTCCATTTGCTCCCGAGTTATTGTAGCAGGTGGGGCGAGTTCCACAACTTCGCCATCTATGCCAGCAGGTAAGACAATCAATCCTTCTTTCAGTGCTAATTGAGAGACATGACTCCCCATACTTTTGACTGAATGGTTCTTCTGATTATGCAATTCGATCCCTATTAGAAGACCTCTTCCCCGAACTTGGAAGACATGCTGGCCTGCTCGCAAAGATGCTTGCAGGGAATCGAGCAAATACTGACCCTTCTGAACACTTTGAAGAACTAGATTTTCCGATTTCAAAACATTGAGAAAGCTAATACCCGCCGCGCAAGAGAGAGGATGGCCCAAAAAAGTACTAGTGTGAATGGCTTCCCCGTCGGTTTCAGGCCATCCCGCCATTACCTCTCTCGAACCGATACAGGCACTTAGAGGCATTCCCCCACCTAACGATTTTCCAAGACATACTAGATCGGGAACTACGCCAGCCCTTTCAGTTTCAAAAATCACCCCAGAACGACCTAGTCCACTGAAAATTTCATCGAAAATGAGTAGCAGTCCCGCTGACTGACTGAAATCGGAAAGGGTTTGTAGAAAACCTTCCGGGGGTATCTGCACTCCACCTCTCCCTTGTATTGGCTCGATGACTATAGCTCCCACGGGTTCTGCAGTGGACTTTTTCCTTCTCACAATGCTTGCGATCTCCGTGATTATTGATTCGGCCTCTTCTCCCGTTTTTGGAAAGTTTACAAAACTGGTATGTTCAGTCAGCCGTCCTACAAAAGGATCCCGAAATTTTTCCCTATCTGTTACTGACAAGCTACCTAGAGTCAGCCCATGATATGCTCCTCGAAACGCAATCAATCCGGTCTTTCCTGAATACATCTGCGCTGTTTTTAGAGCGATCTCCATAGCTTCAGCTCCAGATGAAGCCAGGACGGTCCTTGCTTCCTTCCACGGAGACAGTTTTCCCATTTCTTCCATGATTTTGACTTTAGAAGCTGTAGGATGAACATCACCCATGCCATGAACAAGAACCTTCCCCTGTTTCTCTATAGCCAATGTGATACTGGGGTGGGAATGTCCAGCGAAAGCCACGCCAAAAGCTGAAGTGAGATCAACGTATACATTGCCGTCGACATCTATCACATTTGACCCTAAAGCTCTATCCCAAAAAATTGGAAAGTTTTCGCTGAGCCAGGTTACGTTGCGAGATTCAACCACGTTTAGTCGACTAGCCAACTCAAGGGAATGTGGGCCTGGCGGAGCCGACTTGATAGAGGGTAGCATTTCCCCAAGCGTCTGGCTCACCGTACTACTTTCCGAGTTGGTCCTCAGCTGTCATACCCATAACGTTGTACCCTTTGTCTACGTGCAACGTTTCTCCTGTGATGCCCGCCGCCAGAGGTGAACACAAAAAGGCTGTGGCGTTAGCAACATCGGGAGCGGTATTCACGCCGGAAAGAGCCGAATGGGTTTCGTAGTAATCCACCATTTTCTCTATAGACCCAATCGCTCGTGCTGCTCTACTTGAAAGAGGGCCTGCCGAAATGGTGTTAACCCTTATACTCCAGCGTCTTCCAGCTTCATATGCCAGGGTGCGTGTATCATTTTCAAGTGCAGCCTTTGCGGAACTCATGCCTCCACCGTATCCCGGAATCACTTTTTCAGCTGCCAGGTAGCTCAGAGAAATCACTGCACCTTCATCGCCCATGTAAGGGCCGAAACGTTGCACCATACTGACCAGGGAATAGGCACTGGACCCCACAGCTGCCAAGTAGCCCTTACGACTGGTTTCCACGAGCGGTTTTTTCACCTCGGGACCATTTGCTAAAGAATGCACTAGAATGTCCAAAGAGTCTCCGCCAAGATCCTTCTTGATCTGATCAGCAACCTCTTGGATAGTATATCCAACAAATTGTTTGTACCTTTTGTCTTCTGCCACTTCTTTCGGAACATCCTCTGGAACATCGAAAGCAGCATCCATCGGATAGATTTTTTCTATCTGAAGTTCCCCTCCCCCTGCTAAAGTCATATTCAACTTCCCCAGACCCATACTCCTTGTAAAAATCTTACATACCGGAGGCCAAGTCCCGACACGCACCGTTGCCCCAGCCTGTGCCAGAGCTTTTGCGATAGCCCAACCGTATCCATTGTCATCAGCAACTCCAGCTACAAAGGCATTCTTTCCGGTCAAATCAATCGGAAGCATCTAATCCATCCTTTTTCATAAAAATCCAAACAATCAGACCTTCAAAATAAAATCCAACCGCCTATAGCAAGATAGGCAGAAACTAAAATAAACCCCTGGCCACGACTAATCACAGGTTTGATTCTTCCAAGTAATACAAGAAGTACAGAAATAGCTAGCATTGCTGGATACTGTTTGGTGATTATCTCAGGGCTGACACTTACTGGAGTCACGGCAGAAGTCGTTCCCAAAACGACAGTCAAGTTGAAAATGTTTGAGCCGATAATGTTACCAACTGCCATTCCTTTTTCCCGTTTTATAGCTGCCATCATGGAGGTGGCCAGCTCGGGCAAAGATGTTCCTATGGAAACCATGGTCAGAGCTATTATTAGCTCTGAAACACCCATTGATTGGGCTATGTAGATCACTGATCCTCTCAATAAAGACGACCCATATGTAAGTCCACAGATTCCTAATACTACCAGAACCAACGGGGGCAATAACCCCTCTCTGACCTTTGATGTTGAATCATCAGGACTGTTCACTGAACCGCTCGCCCCAAAAGTAGAAATCCGACCGATATCCGACTTCGAAGCCGCCACTACTCTGATTAAATAGAAGAATACAATCGCTATCAAACCTGCACCTTCCAACCGAGTGACTTTCAGATCCCATATTATGGGGAAAATGAAAAGGGTAACAGCTATCATGACAGGAAAATCTCTTCTGAGCACTGGACCATCTAGAATTAATGGGCCAGCTATGGCCGTTAGCGCCATTACAAGGCCTATATTAGCAATGTTAGACCCTACGACATTGCCCATAGCTAAGTCTGCATTACCATTCAAAGCAGCAACAACAGATATAAATAGTTCTGGAGCTGATGTTCCAAGAGAAACAACGGTCAGACCGACAACCAAACCACTCACTCCAGCCTGTCTAGCAATCTGTCCACCACCCCTGACAAGTATGTCAGCACCACCACAGAGCAGACATAAACTTCCAGCAAATATCAATATCTGAAAAATCATTGTTTTATCTTATTAAGAAATTCATTCTCACTTAACACCTCCACTCCGAGTTCTATAGCCTTCTGAAGTTTAGATCCAGGATCCTCACCCACTACCAAAAAATTTGTCTTCGAGCTAACCGAGCCCGATACTTTTCCTCCCACATTTTCGACAGCCTCTCTCGCTCCATTTCGATTAAGTTGAATTAATTTTCCAGTAAAAACAAAGGTCATTCCTGACATTTCTGAACTTTGAGATATTCTAGGAGAAATAAGGATGATTCCCTGGTTCAATATGGATCTGATACGGGCTGCTGTAATATCACTGTGTAAAAATTCATAAATTTGTTCTGACATTATTGGTCCGATACCATCAATAGACTCCAACCGTTCTTTACTAACTCCTTGTAAGGCAGAGAGGTTTCTAAATTCGTTTGCCAGATTCTTGGCCACAGTCACTCCCACTTCTGGAATCCCCAACCCGTATATAAAACGGTGTAACTCTATTGATTTTTTCTCCCGTATAGCTTTGACAAGGTTGTTCGCCGATTTCTTACCGAATCTGTCTAATATTTCCAGTTCCCCTGCCTCCAGAACAAAGAGGTCTGCTAGCTCTGACACTAATCCTTTATCCACTAACATTGAGCACACTTCCTCCCCCAAGCCCTCAATATCTAATCCTTCCCTAGAGCTAAAGTGCAAAATACCTCTCTTGAGTTGTGCAGCACATCCAAACCGATTTGGGCAGTAGCTGAAAGGCCCTCTTTCAACGACTCCGACTTCACATACTGGGCAATTGTCTGGAATTTTAAACTCCACTCCCCGATCAACCCCCTCTTCTTCCACTCTTTCGACAACCTGTGGGATAACATCTCCAGCTCTTTGTATTCTTACTAAGTCACCCTCCCTAACATCCTTCCTCTCCACCTCTTCCCTGTTGTGCAAAGATGCCCTCGCTACTGTAACCCCCCCAACAATTACTGGATCTAGCACTGCCACGGGAGTGAGCTTTCCTGTTCTACCAACTGAAACTTCGATTTCTCTAATCCTTGTAATCGCTTTTCTTGGCTCAAACTTAAGTGCCAAAGCCCATCTAGGATGATGTGAAGTACTCCCTAGCTCCCCTCTCACATCTAACTGGTTCACCTTAACTACCACACCATCAATCTCGTAATCCAGCTTATCTCTCCTGACTTCATAGCTTTTGTAGTATTTCTCTATTTCGCTCAATGTAGTTACCAGCTTTGCTTCTGGAGCAACCTTGAATCCCCAATCCTTGAGTATTTCCAATCCTTCCAAGTCTGACTTAAACACCGATCCTGGGCATTGCAAAATGTCAAAAATCATTACTTCCAAAGGCCTCTCAGCTGTCACTCTGGAGTCAAGTTGGCGAAGGGATCCAGCAGCTGAGTTTCTTGCGTTAGCATAGGGATCCATACCTTTCCCAATCATTGCTTTGTTTAGTTCTTCAAATTCGGAGAGATACATAATGACCTCCCCTCGCACTGAAAGAGTTTCTGGTATGCTCGCTTCAGCACCCAAAAGCCTCAGGGGTAAAGAAGAAATAGTCCTAGCATTTTCAGTGACCAGATCTCCGACCTGCCCATTCCCCCTGGTAACTGCTCTTACAAACAAACCCTTCTCATAAACTAGTTCTATAGAAGCACCGTCCAGCTTCGGCTCTACCAGGTACTCAGGCTGTATACCTACTACCTCCTTTATTCTTTTTTCGAATCGGACCAGATCTTCAAGCGCCTGTGTAGAATCTAAAGAGAGCATTGGAACGCTGTGTTCCACTGTTCCAAATGATCCTTGAGGTTCCGCTCCAACTCGTTGGGTAGGAGAGTCGGTCGTAATCAATTCTGGCCATTCTAACTCCAGAGCCTGCAACTGTCCGAACAGTTTATCATATTCTGAGTCCTCAATCTCAGGCCTTGATTTGACATAGTATAAATGTGCATGGTGCTGTAGCTGCGATCTAAGTTTCTCTGCCCGTATCTTTGCCACAGACTTAGACATTTCGCACAAATCCTCCGTCATATTGAAGCAGTTTCAGGTAAATGAGTCTATCCATTTCTTGTTCGCCTTTCGAATAACTGTGAGCAAGCTAGACAAAATCTTGGAAGCAGATCTATGTTAGAAATTATGGACACCAACTGGAAACCGACACTTGCCAGCTCTTAATATAAAACAACTGCGCTCAGAAACACTGGGGACCGACCATGTTAACCATCTAAATAACGCTGGTGCCAGCCTTGTTCCCGATCCTGTCCATCATACCGTTCAAAGGTATCTAGAACTAGAACGAACACTAGGTGGCTATGAAGCTGCTGAAAAATCCCATGATGAGATCCAACAATGCTACAGTCACGTTGGACAAATCATAGGATCACAGGCACATAACATTGCCTTTACAGAAAACGCTACGAGTTCCTTCCTTTCGGCCCTCTCATCTATAACATTCTCTCCCGATGACGTTATTCTTACCAGCAGAAACGACTACGCTTCTAATCAAATTATGTATCTTTCACTGGCAGAACGATTCGGAATTCAACTAATCAGGGTGGAAGACGATCAAGATGGAACGGTTAGTCTAGCTTCTTTAGAAGCATTGTTGCACAGGCTTAGGCCGAAAATGGTAGCAATCTCTCACATCCCAACCAGTTCCGGAATGGTCCAGCCAATCAAAGACATTGGCACATTATGCCAGATGTACGAGTCCTTGTTTCTTGTGGATGCATGCCAGTCAGTTGGACAAATGCCTATCGATGTGAAAGAAATTCAATGTGACTTTCTTTCAGCCACGGGAAGAAAATTCCTTCGCGGACCTCGAGGAACAGGATTTCTTTTTGTGGCAGATCGGATTTTAGATGCGGGTTACAAGCCATTATTTCCAGACCTCAGGGGGGCAGATTGGGTAATGGATGATCACTACCAGCCTGCACCAGACGCATGTCGTTTTGAAAACTGGGAATTCCCCTACTCACTCATCCTAGGATTGGGATCGGCGGCACGCTACGCACATGAACTAGACGTCGAAGAAATTCGCCAGCGGGCCTGGGGGCTTGCGGACAAAACACGCAACGCCCTTTCTGAGCTTAAAGGAATGTCGGTGATCGACTTGGGTGCTCAAAAATCTGCTATAGTCACCGCAACATTTTCAGAAAAAGATGCTACAACCATTTCCAAATCGTTAAGGAAGCTCGACATAAACACCTCTGTCTGCACTAGGTACAGCGCCGTCATAGACTTTGATCATCGGAAAATTGAGAGCGCTTTGAGAATCTCTCCACATTATTACAACACGGAAGAAGAAATTGAGGAGCTCGTGTCGAGTCTAGCACAGTTGCTAAACCAGCCCTGACAAATGACATTGACCGGCAGAGTACACCTTAACCGCATTGGAGGGCTCATGAAAACCATAGCCTGGATATGTTGCCTTGTGGGTAGCCTAATCTTGATACAATATGTGGGCTACTTTTATCTATTGAGAGCTTACAGCGTATGGGTTAAAATCGGCCTTACGTTGTTATATGTAGGCATATTCCTGCTCACGATAAGAGTTTTCCGCCAACAGTATCTCGCATCCAAGAACGATCCTTTCAAGGAGATAGAACGATGATAGTTGCAACAACTTCCCAGATTTCTGGAATGTGCATCGTAAAAACCTTAGGAATAGCGAGGGGCAACACGATCCGTGCGCGCCATCTCGGAAAGGATATAATGGCTAGCCTGCGAAATCTCGCAGGGGGTGAGATTCATGAATACACCAAATTGCTCGCTGAATCTAGAGAACAGGCATTGGCCCGACTAGTGGAGGAAGCCGAGGACTTGGGGGCAAATGCGGTAGTGGGAATACGCTTTCAGACTTCGTTAGTTCAAAGTGGAGCTTCGGAAATGCTATGCTATGGAACAGCTGTTAAAATCGAGCCTGAGACTCTTTCTTAAGGCTTAATGTTCTATTTACAAATAACCCCTTGTCGGCCTTGACGTTAGATGTGGCCCTTTCTAATTTTGAGGGCAAAGAATAATCATTCTTAATAACTTGAGCGAAACAATAGGTCTACCCTGTCCATGAGCAATGCTCCCGTACTCGAAATTCGAGGCCTTTCCGCTAAAGTGGCCGACGAGGAAGTCTCGATACTAAACAATCTAGATTTAACCATAGAATCAGGTCAAATACACGCGATAATGGGTCCTAATGGATCTGGGAAAAGTACATTAGCCAAAGTCTTAGCAGGTCATCCCAGTTACCAGGTCACGGGTGGAGAAGTCTTGTATCTCGGGCAACCCATACTAGAAATGGAGCCAGACGAAAGAGCTCTTGCGGGAATCTTCCTGGCCTTTCAATACCCCGTAGAGATCCCAGGGGTGTCGATCGCTAATTTTCTCAGAACTGCATTGCAAGCGCGGCTAGGACGAGGCGAAGAACTGGATCTCTTTGATTTCCAGGATCAATTACTGGAATCCATGAAATTGCTCGAAGTAGAGCCATCATTCGCAGAACGTCCCGTCAATGATGGCTTCAGTGGAGGTGAAAAAAAGCGCAACGAAATTCTGCAAATGGCTGTATTGCAGCCCACCCTGGCCATCATGGACGAAACAGATTCAGGCCTGGACATAGATGCACTGCAGATTGTTTCTAAAGGCGTCAATACATTACAACAACAAAATCCTGAAATGACTATTCTTATGATCACCCACTACCAAAGGCTTCTGGATTACATTAGGCCAGACCTTGTGCATGTCATGGTAGACGGGAAGATTGTGAGAACAGGAGGCCCAGAATTAGCCCTAGAACTAGAAAGACAGGGTTATGCAGACTGGAAAATAGCCGGTTAAAGCAGAGTAAATATAATGCCTAAAAGTGAACTGGTAGAAAACTTAGATCTAGACAACTATAAATATGGGTTTGTCGATTCTGAATCACATGTTTATAGGACAAGGCCTGGCCTTGATGAAAGTATTGTCAGAGAGATATCAAAGCACAAAGAAGAACCAGACTGGATGTTACAATTCCGACTTAAGGCCCTGAAGGTTTACGAAGCCAAGCCTATGCCTACCTGGGGTGGAGACCTCTCCGACCTAGAAGCCACGCTCGATGAAATCTATTTCTACGTAAAGCCTCAAGACCAGACAGAACGTTCGTGGGAAGATGTACCAGATAATATCAAAACCACATTTGAGCGTCTCGGCATACCAGAAGCAGAACAAAAGGCTCTTGCTGGAGTAGGGGCCCAATACGAATCTGAGATGGTGTACCACTCACTTAAAGAAGAATGGTCTTCAAAAGGTGTAATCTTCGACTCTATAGAAGATGGCCTAAAAAACCACCCTGAGATATTCAAAAAACACTTTGGAACTATAGTTCCAATTGCTGACAATAAGTTTTCAGCGCTCAACTCAGCTGTATGGTCGGGTGGGTCTTTCGTATATGTCCCAAAGGGGGTCCATCTTGAAACACCTCTCCAGGCTTACTTCCGAGTGAACCAAGAAAGAATGGGTCAATTTGAGAGGACGTTGATTATCATCGAAGAGGGAGCCCGTGCACACTACATAGAAGGCTGCACTGCTCCTGTTTATTCGACCGATTCATTTCACTCTGGAGTAATCGAAATCGTAGTCGAAAAAAATGCCAGGTTTAGATACACTACCATCCAAAATTGGTCCAACAATATGTACAACCTGGTCACCCAGAGAGCACTTGTACAGGAAAACGGTACCATGGAGTGGTTAGATGGAAACCTTGGTTCAAAGCTGACAATGAAATATCCCTCTTGTTATTTGATGGGCAGAGGTGCCCATGGCTCCATAATGTCAATAGCCTATGCAGGTTCTGGACAGCACCAAGACACAGGGGGCAAGGTTGTCCATGCGGCCAAAAACACTACGTCTTCCATAATTTCTAAATCGATTAGTAAGGAAGATGGACGATCGTCTTACAGGGGCCTATGTAAAGTTCACGAAGGTGCAACTGGATCACGATCAAATGTAGAATGCGATGCCCTTTTAATTAACGAAACTTCTAGAACAGACACATACCCATATATTGAAGTTGATGAAAAAAGAGCAACTGTGGGACATGAGGCTACCGTATCCAAAGTTGGCGACGAACAACTTTTCTATCTGAAAAATCGAGGGCTATCTGAGGAGGAAGCCATGGCTCTGGTTGTCAGAGGTTTCATTGAACCGATCGCTAAAGAACTTCCCCTCGAGTATGCTGTTGAGCTCAATCGATTGATAGAACTAGAGATGGAAGGGTCGGTAGGATAGAAATGAACCAGATGTTTTATGAGTATAAATCACTGGCAAGCTCAGATGCTTTGTGTGAATAATGGCCGATCAATCCAATTACCACTCCTGGCTCACTGAAAAGCGTTCACACGCATGGTCGGTTTACGAGGGCACCCCCGTACCCACCACAAAATCGGAAGAATGGCGTTATACGGACCTGAAAAAGCTTTTCCCACTGGAAGACTTAAATCTGAAGACAACTACAGTGCTGGCGCCTACAAAACCCTCGAGAGAAGACCTGACTGAAACGGTCAACACATCTGCTAGGGTCCAATTTACAAATGGTTCTGTTACCCATCTACAGGTTACCCCTGAAATAGAGGAGCAGGGTGTTGTTCTGGATTCAATGCAAAACCCTCAACATTCAAGAATACAGGAAATTATCAAAGAAAACCTGTGTGGATTAGCCCTGCCTCCGGAATCTGGAAAGTTCGAAGCCCTCAACGCAGCCCTGTGGACAGACGGCATCATCATCTATGTGCCAAAAAATGTTCATGTTGAAATGCCCGTGAGGGGAAAACACTATATGACCACTGGAATGCCAGATGCATGCAGCAGGACCTTGATTGTCGCCGAAAAAGGTAGCCAGATTTCCTATGTAGAAGAATACGAATCAGATAGTTTCGACAACAAAAACATGGTATCCTCCGCTGTCGAAATCATTGCACACAAGAACGCAACTGTAGATTTTATATCTGTTCAGAACCTAGGCAGAGGCATTTTTTTTCAGGCAGCCCAAAAAGCCCTAGTGCATCGTGACGCAACTGTTAACACACTCAATGTCAATTTGGGTTCATCTTTGAGCCGACTAGATTTAAATACTCAACTCTTGGAACCCGGAGCCAACAGTAAAATGCTGGGCTTATATTTCGGTGATAAGGATCAGCATTTTGATCACAATACTAGTCAAGACCATTTTGCCCCTCACACAGGTAGTGATCTCCTATACAAGGGTGCATTAGATGGAGACTCACGAGCAGCCTTTAGAGGTATTATTAGGGTCCATTCAGGTGCACAGCAAACCGACGCCTATCAAACGAACAGAACCTTGCTTTTGTCAGAGGATGCCCGAGCGGACTCACTGCCAAACCTAGAAATTGAAGCCGATGACGTTAGGTGTTCCCATGGATCTACCGTCGGACAACTGGACCAGGAGACTGTTTTTTACCTCCTTAGCAGGGGATTTTCCCGTCGACAAGCAGAAAGACTAGTGGTCCTAGGTTTTCTTGGAGATGTGATGACCAGGTTGCCTCAGGGAGCTTTCAAAAGAGTCGTCAAAAATGTGACAGATGCGGTGGAGAAGAAATTACGACATGGTTGACCAAAACCAGTCCCACGTCTGGACCCGCGTGGCAGGTCTGGACCAATGTGCTCCAGGAAATCTATTGGGCGTCGAAGCCGATGGCCTCAGGATTGTTCTAGCTAATGTTGATGGAACCATTTATGCCCTTGAAGATCAGTGCTCCCACCAGGATCTGCCATTGTGCGATGGTTATCTTGAAGACGGTCAAGTCGAATGCATTTACCACGGTGCCAGATTTGATGCCTGCACCGGAACCGCTACCGCACTGCCTGGGATCAAACCCGTAACCACCTTTAATGTCGACATTAGGGGCGGAGACATCTACGTTGAAATTGCAGGCTAACTTTAACATCGAAACTCTATGGCAGAGAAATCTGGATTATTTGATCCCCAAATAATTAGGGAACAGTTCCCAACTTTATCCGGGGCTGTGTCGGACAAGCCTTTGGTGTATTTGGATAACGCTGCTACATCTCAGAAACCAATTCGAGTTATAAAGGCAGTAGAAAGCTATTATCGAGAAAGCAATTCAAATGTACACCGGGGCATATACGAACTAAGTAGAAAAGCAACGGAAGCCTACGAAAACGCTAGACGTCGGATGGCACGCTTCATTGGAGCAAAGTCCCCAGAGGAAATAATCTGGACAAGAGGCGCTACTGAAGGAATAAACCTTGTGGCTAACAGTTGGGGAGCAGACAACCTTTCTGCGGGTGACGAAATCCTACTGACAACTATGGAACACCATTCTAATATCGTACCATGGCAATTGATTGCAGAGAAAACTGGGGCGATCATTCGCTACATTGAAATGGATGCTGAAGGTCGCCTCAATTTGGAAAACCTAGACGAGCTCTGTGGAGAACGAACTAAAATGGTGGCCTGTACTCAGGTCTCCAATTCCTTAGGTACGATAAACCCAGTGAAAAGGATCATAGAGCGAGCTAAGACTGTTGGTTCACTTGTGCTCATTGATGGAGCCCAGGCCGTTCCTCATGGGTCCATCGACGTTCAAGCCTTGGACTGTGATTTTTATGTTTTTTCAGGCCATAAAATGTGTGGCCCTACTGGAATCGGAATCCTTTGGGGAAAGGAAGAGCTTTTAGATTCGATGCCTCCCTATCAAGGGGGGGGAGAAATGATCAAGGTTGTTCAAAGAACACACAGTACTTGGGCTGACCTTCCCCATAAATTTGAAGCTGGAACTCCCAATATCGCTGGAGCGATTGTGTTAGCTACGGCCGCTGATTTCCTCGAGGAGATTGGTTTTGACTCTATAAAACAACATGAAGACAGCTTGCTCACTTACGCCCTAGAACAGCTCAGCGATGTCGACGACATAGAAATCTATGGTCCAGCGGACCAAGCTCACAGATCCTCTGTGATCTCTTTTCAACTTGGAAACATTCATCCATTGGACGTTTCTACCGTACTCGATGCTGAAGGAATTGCGATTAGAGTAGGGCATCATTGTGCCCAGCTTGTCATGGAGCATCTCGGAGTTTCTGTAACGGCCCGGGCGAGCTTCTACCTATACAACACCACTAGTGATGTCGACGACCTAGTAAAGGGCCTGAAGGCAGTCAACAGAATTTTCTCCTCCTGAAGATGGAAAGCCTGGAGTCCTTACACCAACACTTGATACTGGACCATTATCGCAACCCCAGGAATAAAAAACTCCTTAAGAATCATGATCTAGAAGGCAGAGCAACAAATCCCATGTGTGGAGATAAAATTACCTTGCAATTGAGCCTAAAAAACGAAATTATCGACACTGTTGGGCTTGGAGGGAAAGGTTGTTCCATTTCTCAAGCTGCCGCTTCAATATTCTCGACACGCTTGAGTGGCTATACTCTAAAGCAAGCATCCAGCTTGGCAAATCAATTCACTGACATGATGCGGACACCGACACAGGAACCAGATCGCGCACTACTGGGCGATCTACTGGCTTTTGAAGGCGTCCAGAAATTTCCCCTTAAAGTCAGGTGTGTCCTTTTGATTTGTGAAGCGTTTGACGATGCGATCAAGGAGGACGATACCTGATGAAAGACAAAGAGAATATAGGCCACATTCAAGATGCTACGATGTATGACACACTAATAGGCACTATAAGAATATGGGCAGGCCCTCAAGGCATTAAAAGGCTAAGTTTTGGAGGGACAAGCTCAGAAAGTCGTCGCGAAGAAAGCACTCCAGATAGCGCAGTAATACGAAAAGCCACAAAACAACTTGCACAATATTTTACTGGAGAATTAAAGCGTTTCGACTTACCACTAGATCTATCAAGCTGCAGTGACTTCCAATTACGCGTATTTCAAGAGTTGCGGGAAATACCATACGGCCAATTCCAAACCTACAGAAACCTTGCCGAAGCTCTGGATCAGCCTCGGGCTTCACGATCGGTGGGGCAGGCCCTCAAGGCCAATCCTATACCAATATTTCTTCCGTGCCATCGAGTCATCAGAAGTGACGGAAGACTAGGCGGTTATGTTGGAAACTTGGAGCACAATCTTCAAAGGAAGACAACTCTGCTAGAGATGGAAGGAATCAAAATAAAAAACGGTACGATCAGGGATATGAATCCAGACGAAACTCTATCTTTGCCGTTTTAGGCCAGGAAAGGTGAAGTCTATCGAGCTGGACTGCCCGGCTGTAGAAGTACTTTAACCGCCCCACTCTCTCTGTGGTTTCCAGAAGTCTTAAGTGCCTCGCAGTAATCTCGCAAAGGGAATTTATGGGTGATGATGTCTGCGACAGGAGTTTCTGTTCTCGCAAGCAGACTGTGAACCACCTCAAAAGTGTGACATTTTTCTCCTTCCCATTCTTCCAGTCCATAGCCCACAAATCCATGAACCCTCAGTTCCCTGGCCCACAACATGGTTAGGTCAATATCTCGGGTTTTTCCTACACAGCCAATTGCTGCAATTTTTCCCCTTGGCGAAGCAAAGTTCATTGCCTGTGCTAAGCTTTGTGCATTGCCCACGCAGTCATATACCACACTGAAACCACCCCCAGCAAACACCTCATCACCGATAATCGGCTTGTAGGCAGTCGCCCCTGTCTTTAAAAGTGCTTCGTTGGCAGCATCACCCGGGAAAACAACTTCAGTCGCCCCCATTTTTTTTGCCAACACCCTCTCATGTGGCCTTTTCACCTGACTAAGAATGAGCCCCTTATGTCCCTGAGCTCGCAAAGCCCAAATAGTCGCCAGTGCAATAGTGCCACTCCCTAAAACCATGACAGGCGACTGAAGATTTGACCTGATTCCCAAAACCGCATGCATTGCAATGGCTAATGGTTCTACTAGCACGGCCATGTCGTCAGAAATGTTATCTTCCACAGCAAAAACCTGGGACTTGTGGGCCAACAAGACATCTCCCCAACCTCCTGGAAGATCTCTGTGATATCCGATCGTTACCCCTGGAGCTAATACATTACCATTTACCATTATAACCCCTTCTTCCCCGGCTCTTTCACAAGTACTATGACGTCCCATAGAGCAAGAAGGGCAATAATCAGATCCCTGATAGCCACGGGTTGCGCAAGATATCATTGGATCTATTGTAACTCGCTGACCACTGGAAAATCCTTCTACGTTTCCCCCTACAGACTTCACCCGCCCCACTATCTCATGTCCCAAAACTGCGGGGAAAGATCCAAACGGCTCCATGGCTGTACTTGCAGAGTAACTCAAACAACCAATGTCACTCCCACAAATACCACTCTGGAGGACTTCGATTTTTAACCAATCGGGTCCGGGCATCTCTGGTTCTGGAAGGTCCTTGATACTCAGACCACTCAAGGATCCGAAAAAAGCTGAATCCGTAAGCTTTCCTGCCGTCTTTGCCAGAACAAACCCAGGAACACCAACGTTAAAGGTAACCCCTCTCACCTCAGGATTCCTTCTCTATAATTGTCGCCACATCTTCCAAGGGCGGCATTACTCCTGGATGTTCGCCTTTCCATACGTAGACGATACGCCCCTCTTTATTAACCACATACACCACCCGATTGGTCACTCCCTTAAGGCCCATCATATCATCCAAAAGCACCTGATATTCCTTCGACACTGTCTTGTTATAGTCAGAAGCGATAGGGAAGGAGGCCCCACATTCTGAGGCGAACTTTTGGTTGACATACGGAGAGTCTGTGCTTATTCCAATGACCTCTGCCCCAAAATTTTTCCACCTAGAATAGTCCTCCGCTACTGCACACACCTCTGCCGTGCAAACAGAGGAAAAAGCTAGAGGGAAAAAAAGTATTGCCACTGTCTTTTTGCCTTTATAATCAGACAGCCGAACAGTCTGTCCCCCAAGGGTGACCGGAAGGTCAAAGTCTGGAGCCACTGCCCCTATAGGTAAGCACATACCTTCCTCCATCTCAGTCAGCTAGTAAGCAACATTCTTAGGATATATCCATTTCATTTGCCAGGTCTTGCCTGGCTTCCCGCCGACGCCTCCCCTCTGCAAACCTTCTTTTGTCCCCTTCTGTTAACAGCTCTAAGCCTGGAACCTCCACTGGCCTACTATCTTGGCCCACTCCCACAAAAGTCAGGAAACAGTCATTGGTGTGCCTTTTGACACCAGTTATTGGGTGCTCAGCCACAACCTTTACACCTATCTCCATAGAGGTCCTCCCAACAAAATTAATACGGGCAGCGCAAGTAACCAGTTCTCCAGAATAGATGGGCTCTTTGAAGTCGACTTTGTCTATAGATACTGTGACACAAGGGACTCGGGCATGTCGCATAGCCGTCACCGCTGCCGCCCTGTCAACAAGTGAAAGAATCACTCCTCCGAAAACATGCCCCAAGTTATTTACGTCTCCGGGCATCATCAGCTGTGTGGTCTCGGAGGTCGACTTTTCGGGGCTGAACTGCTCGATCTGCTTTTTATTCATAATGGAAATTTAACCTCTATCCCTTGCATAAAGCCATCGTTTGTCGCGAATTTCTTCCTTGGCTGATTAGCAACTTGGACTGTCTATCATCACACGATACCCCTCAAGGAAAAACTATGAAAAAAGTGGGACTACTCTTGGGCCCTACTCTCTTCTGTCTAATGGTTTTATTTGTTGACCTAGATCCACAAAACCCCAAAACCACTGTCATGGCTGGGATAGCTCTCCTCATGGCAACCTGGTGGCTTACCGAAGCAATCCCCCTTTTTGCAACAGCACTTATTCCACTAATACTTTACCCTGTGCTCGGAATTGAACGAGGTGCAAATATAGCCCCCATATATTTCAATAGTACTATTGTGCTCTTCATAGGCGGATTCATCATTGCCCTTGTAATGCAAAAATGGGACCTACATCGCCGAATAGCATTGACCATCATTGCAAACGTAGGGGGTGGCCCCTCCAGGATAGTGCTGGGCTTTATGTTGGCTTCTGCCTTCTTGTCGATGTGGATTTCGAACACTGCTACAGCAACCATGATGCTACCTATTGGGTTGTCAGTTATCCTAGAACTAGAAAAGCAATTTGATCGAAAAGAGACAAGAGGATTTTCCACTGGTATTATGCTGGGCATTGGTTATTCATGCTCGATAGGGGGGATCTCTACCCTTGTCGGCACTCCGCCAAATCTAGCTTTTGCAAGAATTTCACAGATTTCTTTTCCCGAAGGCCCTATCGTTTCTTTTGGTGAATGGTTGACGATGGCTCTTCCAGCGTCTTCAGTGCTTCTGGTCATCGCTTGGATATTAATAACTAAAGTTTTCTTTAAAGTTCCCGAGCACATTACGGTGGACGAATCGGTCATCCACAACCAGAAAAAGCTACTGGGCACAATCTCATATGAAGAAAAGGCTGTGCTCACAGTTTTTTCCTTGACAGTACTACTTTGGATTTTCCGGGCTCCCATTAATCTTGGATTTGCAACGATACCTGGCTGGTCAGGGTTGCTCCCCTTTCCAGAGCTTATTGACGATGGCACCATTGCGATCACCATGGCCACTCTGTTTTTCCTAATCCCGAGACGATCCTCAGATGGAACAACGGAATTTCTTGCTGACGGACAGTTAATCCCCAAGCTACCCTGGAATATTGTTCTGCTGTATGGCGGAGGCTTCGCTTTAGCTCATGGATTTGTTGTCAGCGGGCTTGCCTCTCTCCTGGGAAGCAAACTGACTATGTTCGCTGGCCTTGCACCCTTACTTTTGATTGCACTCATCTGCTTCTCCATGACCTTTTTGACCGAAGTAACATCGAATACTGCTACAACCGAAATGATTTTACCGATCCTGGCAGCGGTTGCTGTAGCGACTGGACTGCATCCTTTTATGCTGATGATACCTGCTACAATATCAGCCTCTTGCGCATTCATGATGCCAGTAGCAACTCCACCTAATGCTATTATTTTTGGTAGCAACAGGGTTCTCATCTTTGACATGGCCAAAATAGGAGTTTGGCTCAATTTGGTGGGCATCCTAATCGTCGCCATGACATTCTATTTTATCGGCCAAGCAGTCTTCAATATTGACCCGACTATAATGCCAGGGTGGGCAAGGTTTCAGTAATTAATCGTCACCAGAAATTGAGGAACACTAGCTTTTCGTCCTCTTTATTCTCCATTCGTCAGCCCAGAGGTCGAGCTATTATCACTCCGTCTTGAGCCGTTTTGTCCAGAATTCTTTCCGTAAGTGGCTGTTCACTGATCTGCACTACACCTCCTACCAGGGGGGCATGTAGCAAGTGTATTCTGTCGTCTTTTCGTATTGCCAGCCCTGTATGTGCGACGTCTAGCCCCTCTACCGAACTTGTAGCGGCAACAATATCGCCAGGACGCAATTCTGGTTCGATCTGAAACAGGCTCTGCTGTGGAACGTAAAATCGCTCGCTCTCTGAAAGTGCGATCTCTGTCTTTTTGATTTCAACCAATAATTCCTCATCTTCTTTCAACTGCCAATAAGCCTCTGGGTGGGTCGTCATAAAATTGACAGGCTCTTTATCCAATATCGCTGGGTAAGCTGTAAAAACCTCATCTACCAGCCCCAGAGCAGCGTTGTCTTTTACCCAGTCGCTAAAATAGTGCAAGCGACTTACATATCCATTCAGATGGCCAGCCCTGTATCTGAGCGCCTCCAGCTTCTTCGCGTAAGCCTCTCTTATTTCCTCATTCGACATTCTGCTATAACTGTCGAATTCCAGTCCGTGTATGACTCCCGCCAGAGCCAGTACTGTCTCCACAAAAGTGACGCAATCCAATTCTTCCAGCTCCACCACAAGTTCTTCTTCCCCTCGCGGGTCCAACGTTTGAGGTGCATAGGGGGTTCCCAAAAATGTCAATCCTATTTTGACAACCAACTCTCCCATGGGAAGCTCGTTCAGGCCCAGGTCATAGGCCCCTTTAATTCTTTCCTCTACTTCTCGCCAGTCTCCTTCGCTACTCCTGATGACCAATCCCCCTGCTGACTGTTCAGCGTCCATCGGCGTTTCAGAAAAATTGCTCTCACAACCAACGCTGAAAAGGGTTGCCCCTAGAGCTAATAAACAGAGTTTTTCACTACTTTTAATCCACATTTTTTTGATTGTTCAAACCTTATATTTCAAATTGTCAGGATAAAAAACAGGGTAACTATAGACGGAGGGGGCCACAAGAAGCCATATTTATAGATCCGTAAATAACCGTCTCTATATAACAATCTTTATAGGAAAACAATCAATGCCATACCCCGAAATGCTGGTAGCGCCAATGCGGGAGGACCTTACAAGGGTCGGATTCAAAGAGCTAAAAACTGCACAAGAAGTGGATGACACTCTTGGTAAGGAAGAGAGAACAACTATGGTCGCTATCAACTCCGTTTGCGGATGCGCAGCAGGAGCGATGAGGCCGGCGGTTGCACTGTCTCTACAAAACAACACTAAGCCTGAGGTTTTACTGACTGTTTTTGCGGGCCAAGACCTAGAGGCTACGGAAAAAGCACGAGAATACTTTCTAGGCTATCCACCGTCTTCTCCTTCTATAGCACTCATGAAGAAAGGGGAAATAGTTCACATGGTGGAGAGACACGAAATAGAAGGCAGCAGCCCTTTCGATATTGCAGAAAAGCTAAAAGAAGCGTACAACCAACACTGCTAGTTTTTCCGTTCTAGAAAATCTCTAGCAAAAACCTCTAGGACACGTGCGCACTGCTCTATTTCTCTGGTGTCAACCCACTCGTCATCTGAGTGGGCCTGGCCTATTGAGCCAGGACCAAAACAAACGGCAGGGATGCCAGCCTCATTCAAGAATGAAGCTTCGACCCAGGCCGTCATACCTTCAATTGGAGCACCCGTTTTTAGCAGCCTACAGGCCTCGCCTAGTCCCTCGACTAAGGTTGAGCTGGATTCTACTTCTGTTGCTGAGCGTATAAGAGTTTCTCTTAGCGTAGCATTGATCTCAGGGTTTTCCTCTTTCATAGATTGTAAGATCGACTGAAACTCTTTCATCACAGCGTTGTGTTCCTCGCCAGGCAGCGTTCGTCTTTCCAAAAGGAGCTTACAAACTGCTGGATAAACCGAAGGCGCCGAACCCCCCTTTATTGTGCCAGCGTGAAAAGAGGCGTGGCCGAGTAGCGGATGGCGCTTTCGGGACTCCAGGCTTTCCCTCAGCTCTGTAAGCCGACTCAGATATTGTCCTGCATGTTCAACGGCGTCTACTCCAACATCTGGCCTAGACCCATGCGCCGCGTTCCCCGTGAACAATACCTCCAGCCACATAAAGCCTTTGTGGGAAGGCATGATTGCCAAGTTCGTGGGCTCGCACACAATGGCCCCGTCTGCCCACAGACCATTCTCCAGTAGGCCCTGCATCCCTAAGCTAGCATGCTCTTCGTCAGCAGTTAGCGCGACGCAAACTGCTCCGTGCTCCGGTTTGTTTTGGGCCAAGAAAAATGCGGCAGAAAGAATTGCCGCAACTCCCCCCTTCATGTCACAAGAGCCTCGACCCCTTAACTTGCCCCCTTCTAACTGCGCCCCAAAGGGGTCTATAGTCATCCCTTCAACGCCAACCGTATCTAAATGCCCATTCAGCAGTAATATCTTTTCTGGGCTTTCCTCTCCGATATACCCTAAAACATTATATCTGTCTGGCGCTGGTTCAGAGACCTGCACAGAAGCTCCCCACTCCTCGAGCCAACCAGCAACCAGGCTAGCTATCTCTTTCTCTCCAGAACCAGTATTTTCGAGGCCTGGATTCACAGATGGAGTTGCAACCAATGCCTGGGCTAAAGAGACGGCATCGCCCTGCATTGCTTTAGTAAGAACGTTTGGCATTTCTTTTAGCAAAGACCAGACCTCCCTGTCATATCCTTCTCAAAAGGGTTGGTTGTTAATCTACAACCGGAATCAGTCCTGGCTACTTGAAGCGAAAAATTAGCCTAGCCCTCCCCCTCAAAGTGAACTTTGTTCTTTTCGATATAATCGGCCCATTCTGGGGGAACATCGGTATCAGGAAAAATCGCCTGCACCGGACATTCTGGCTCACAGGCACCACAGTCTATGCATTCATCAGGATGAATGAAATACATGTCGCTCGCCTCATATATACAGTCTACAGGGCAAACCTCTACACAGCTGGCATCTTTCGTGCCAATACACGGCTGAGCGATTATATATGGCATAGCAACTCTGCACTAAAATCATTATTAATTAGCACTTAAACGAACAACATTAAGGCAGGAAAAGCCCTTGGCGTCAAGGGCACAGTCTGGCCCACTAAAGTTGTTACTTTTTCCAAAAAACGTCACCACTATCTTTTTTGAAGTTTTCCGCCCTCGCTAAAACGAACAACAAATCAGACAGTCTGTTCAGATAAACAATCACACCTGAATCTATCCACATCTGCTCTGCCGCTTCGACCACCCCCCTTTCCGCTCTTCTGCATACTGTCCTGCACACATGTAGCATTGCCGCTGAATGTACTCCCCCTGGAAGGACAAAAGCTTTTAGCTCTGGCAATTGTTCTGACACTTCGTCTATCCAGTTTTCCATCTCTTTGACTCTTTCTAAAGGAACCCCCGTTTTTCCCTTGTCCCCTTCGCTTCCTGGCTCTTCAATACAGGACGCTAAGCTTGCACCGATAGCAAAAAGATCGTGCTGGATAGTGACAATACGTCTAGCTAGCTTGTCGTCGTCTATCAGCGCTAAGGCCAGCCCCAGGAATGAGTTTAATTCGTCTACGCTCCCATAGGCCTTAACGCGCATATCGCTTTTTGAAACCCTACGACCCCCAAAAAGCCCAGTAGAGCCCGCGTCTCCAGATTTAGTATATATTTTCATGGCTTTAGAAGCTCCTTCCAGAGGAATCGCGTTTAATCAGTCCCTTGCTGATAAAACCGATCTCCAGCTAACTCTGGCTAGCGACCTAGATCAAACATTTTTGTATACTTGATAATAAGCTGTCGAACCTGTGGTCCGTAGGCAAAACCTGTCCGATCCAACGATCCAAAGTGTTCCGTATCATTGAGCACTATGTTCAATCCCGTTCCAGCTGTGTCAAGCCAGCCGAATCGTATATTAGTGCCGAAATTTTCTGTTTGGTCGTTATACTGCAGCAAGGCAGCCAGAAAAATCCTGGGGGTGAAAGAGTAAGATCCTTTTATAGCTATCAAAGAATTAACGAATTCACCTTCTGGTAGCTTTACATCGTAGTAGCTCACCCTAGTGGAAGCTACGAATCGATCTTGGAAACGATAGTTGACCGTGGTGCTAGTCCCAACTCTGTCGCCCGAGTAAAATCCCCCTGAGTCAATTGTTCCTTGAACCGACAATGGCGCGCTCAGGTCGGTGTTAAATCTGAATTGAATGTCCACGTTGGTATAGCTCCCAGCTGGGATGACTATTCCTTTCCGTATTTCAAAAGGCTTTTGTAGCCCCTCTCCCCTGATATTAAGCCCTGGAAGCTGGAAAAATGCCCCATTGGAAAACTCAAAATGGTTATCAATATGAATCCATCTAGTCTCACTAAACCCATTCATATCCAAGTGTTCCATCCAGTGAACATGAGGCCGAAGCTCTCTAAACCATGACACGCTTGGGAACCTTACGTGCCTTAGAAGACGAACCATAAAATATCTATATGCTTTTCTGGGCAGAAACCCTACTTCCGGATTGAACTCGTCGCCGACCTCCCTATAGGACAGAGAGCTTTGCCAGTCTCTTGTCTGGTAGCTTGCGCTTCCAGCGAAAGCATATTCTCCCTCCTTAAGTCCGCCTATTTCTGGGGTTTGTGTTGCCGAGAGCCACCCGTCAAAAGTTAGCGCCTCCCCTATTCCTAGGCGCCCATCTACCGCATAAGTCAGATTGTAATCTCCCGCGTCAGCCGTATTGAACTTAGACACAAGGATTCCCCCAAACCTGGTCCGATTTCCAAGCTCTCGAAACACTCTGGTTACTCCAAAATTAGTGCTTGGCGCAACCAAGCTAGCCTTACCATCTGGGCCTACCTCCTTCAATTCGTCCGCCTGAATATTGAGAAATCCAAGCTGTAAATCTCCAACCTTTCCCGTCAGCCTGCCCCCCGCCTGTATGGGCACAACCTTTCCCTGTGCCAAACCGATCTTTCTGCTGAAGAAAAGGTCGGCTGATTGTCCAGACCCTACAGAGAAGGTTCCCGCATTTTCTAAGAAAAACCCCCTCTTCTCAGGAAAGAATAGCGGAAATCGAGTGAGGTTTATTTGCTGGTCGTCCACCTCTGCCTGTGCGAAATCAGTATTGACGGTGAGGTCTAAGGTTAGGCTCTGAGTCAAACCAATTTTTGCGTCACCTCCCACCTGGAAATCTGCTTTTGCCTCTGGGTTTGCCACGGTGTAATCCTTAGCAGCACTCGCTAGGCCATAGGGGCTCAAGGTAAACACCCTCCGCTGTGGCGCTTCGAATCCCGTCAGGGTCCCCGCCAAGGAAACTCTATACAGGTTGAACTGGCGAGGTATGGGGGCCCAAACGGCCTCTTCGTTTCGGCGGCGAATCGTTCGCCCAAAATTTATGCCCCATTCTTGTGCTCCACCTTGGCCATACCGTAGCGTCGAAAACGGTATACGAAACTCTGCATACCACCCACCTTGATTTCTTGAGGTCCTGACTTCCCAGCTACCGTCCCAGTTGAGATTAAACCCTCCTCCAGATCCAGACTGTTGTCGCCTTGTCCCTGGGCCACCACCGCCGCCACCTCGTTGCCCCTCATTCGCAACCTGACCGTCATACTCAATCCCCGCTGGGGTAGTGCCGAAAACAAAAGCGTTTTGGCCGTCCCGATAGGTGTCTAGCACCACCACAAACGCGTCTGTTTGTTGCAGGGGTGCATCACGCCGGGTCTCTCCTAGCACTATATTTGTCGCATCTTCATCGTACATCCAAGCCCCAACGTACAGAGCCTCATCATCATATAGCAGCTTCACTTCGGTCGCTTCTGAGACGGGCGTTCCTTCGTTTGGCTCTCGCTGTACGAATTCTGTAATGCTCTGGCCGAGAGACCATGCGTCGTCGTCCAAAATCCCGTCCAATACAGGCGGACTAGACACTCTTATAGCACCCGCCTGGGGCACTACTCCTGATTGCTGTGCTTCTAGCATTAGAGGGTTGGCCAGCAAAGCTAGCACCAAGCCCCCCTGAAGAATTCTATGCATCTAACCCCCCTAATGTCGCTTCACAATGACAGCCACCAATGTACTCCAGCATTCAACCGAGTTGAAGACGTTAGATGTCCTGAGTTTGTTAAATTGTGTCAAAACTATTTTCTGAGACGGGCAACCTGTCGAATTTTATTGGCCTTTTCCAGTAAAGAATCAGCAGCCCCTGGGCTTTTCTTTTCGACCCGGAGAAGATCTCTAATATCCAACAACATCTCTAGATAAATCTGATCCCTCTGAAAATCGAACTCCAACCTGGACTTGCTCACATTTGGCTTGGTCTCCCTGTTCAGCTCCTCACGATAAAGCTTTTCCAGGTTGTCCAGCACGCTCTCTCTGTTCCTCATAGGACCTTACCTCCAGCTCCTTTGGTAAAATAATCGGCAACCGCTTGTTTGAGCTGCTCTATTTTTCCATTGAAATAGTGATCGGCTCCCTGTATCGTTTCCACTGTAATCGCAGGGCCCCAAGCTGCTGATGCTTGTTCCAGCTCTTCAGCTGTTCCAAATTCGTCCTGGCTGCCCTGGATCAAAAGCGTTGGCTTTGCCGTAGCCTTAAGAAAACTATAGTCGTAGAGGCGCACCGGCACTCCAAATCCAATCAGAGCCTTCACCCTCGGATCTTTCAGTCCCACCTTCAACGCAACCATCGAACCAAACGAAAACCCTCCGGCCATCAATGGAGTTGATGGGTAGCGCTCCTCCAACCAACTCAACGTCGCCCTTGCATCGTTTTGTTCTCCCACCCCACCATCATAGACCCCAGTACTTTTACCAACCCCACGAAAATTGAAACGACAAGCCACCAGGTTGATGTCAGCCAGCACCTGTGCAACCCGATATACGGCTTTGGTATGCATGGTGCCACCTTGCAATGGATGGGGGTGACAAACCATGGCCGCCCCTTTGATTGGGCCTCTAGGCTCTCTTAATACTGTCTCCAACTGTCCATGCTCTACGGGTATTTCCAACTTTTCTCCTTAGCGACCACTGTCACAGCTACTAGCTTTCCTTCCTTTAACGGTTGATTATACCCTTTCTAAAAAATTTCTGAAGTGCTTGGTTGTGCGCACTGCTTGCTGGCTAAGCCTCAACACAAACTAACCAAAAAGACGATGGATTTACCAGAAATTTCCTTACTCTTAGCATTTCTCGCTGGCATCGTCTCCTTCCTGTCCCCATGCGTTTTACCCGTGGTACCAGCTTATATAGTCTTTATCTCTGGTGTGACAATGGAGGAGCTGGGAAGTCAGGGTGCTTCCCGAGCAAGAAGAAAAGCCCTCTTCCATTCCATTTATTTCTCAATTGGATTCTTAGCTGTCTTCATGACCCTGGGAGCCTCTGCTACTGTCTTCGGGCAGGCCTTCAATCGCCTACTGCCCGAAATTTCGCGCCTAGGAGGACTCATAATCATCGGTTTCGGCCTGTTCTTGCTAGGATGGATTCGCTTACCCAGCCTAGCAAAAGACCTGCGCTTCCAATTGAAGGTCCAGCCGTCCAGCTACATTGGAACTCTGGGGGCAGGAATCATTTTCGGTGCGGGCTGGACCCCCTGTATTGGTCCACTTCTGGGCACAATCTTGCTCTATGTGACCATGGGATTTTCGGTGGCTAAGGGCGTCCTACTCCTTGCCCTATATGGCCTGGGCCTGGCGCTTCCTTTTATTGCTGTCACTGTAGCTTTCCATTGGTTCACAACATCGCTCAAGTGGGTACAACTTTGGGCACACCGGCTCCAGCAAATTGCTGGGCTTTGTCTTGTTCTGTTGGGATTTCTCCTCTTCAGTGGTACCTTTGCTAGCATATCCGCTTCGTTGGCGGACCTAGGACAAATGATCGACCTGGAAATGCCATGAAAATACCCAGACAACTTTCGTTCAAGCTACACACCTGCTCTGTCCAGGTAGCAAAGGTGTTTTTGGTCCTTGGGACCATTTCTCTGGTCGCCTGCTCCAAGGATAGTCCAGACACGTCGGTTACAGAAACACTTCTGTCTTCAAATCCCCCAGCCCCAGCTAGAGTGCCCCCCGGGCTTCGCTCCTTACAGCGTCCCGCTCCACCACCTTCTTCGCCAGAAGAAGTCACCATCGACAACATGGGCGAAGATTTTGGAGACCTTGATGCGCCTGTCGCAGTGCTTGAGTTCTATGACTACGGATGTGGCTACTGTCGACAATTTCATCTCGAGACCCTGCCTGCCCTAAAAGAAGAGTACATCAACACAGGAAAGGTACACTGGAAATCCATGCCTTTCATCATGGGCAACTGGGAGGGTTCAGTGCCGGCATCTCTTGCATCAGAATGTGCTTCCAAGCAGGGCAGCTTCGAAGGTATGGCAAACAAGATCTTTGACCAACAAAACGAGTGGAAAACGCGAGACGACCCAGAGAGCCTTTTTGAACAGTTTGCTGTGGAACTCAGTTTAGACATGGACAGCTACCGCTCGTGCATAGCAAGCGACGAACTCTTATGGAGGGTCCAAACCCACACTGACATTGCTCAACAATTTGGAGTGCGTTCTACGCCCACTTTTGTGGTACGAAACTACGGCCCAATACCTGGGGCCTTGCCCTTGCCCGTTTTTAGGGAAGTCTTAGACACCATACTTACAGAAGTCAGCTCGAACCCTAACTAGCCGTGCCCAACCTCCCCGCTGGCCTGCACGTGACCTAAGAAGCCTTTACTCATTTCTTCTGCTAGGCATTTGTCACTTATCCCGTCTTCGCCTCCTTTTCCCAGAAACAACAATCTACTCCTTACTGTAGCGACGGCCTGAAGCGTTGCCACTCTCACGGCTACGGAAGGCGCCTCCCTTCGGGGCTCCTGGCTCTTTTGCATTAACAGGGCTGCCAACATATCAGCTAGCCCGTTGTCAAACTCCGATATTCGACTAAGGCGCCGACCTCTCTCTTCCGACAAGGCGTGAATCAGGAAAGCGTTCAGAATTGGCCCTTCTATTCGAAACCAACCAACCAGCATGCTCATCACCTGGGCTATGACTGCAGTTGTGCCACAAGACCTCCACCTCCTCTCGTCCAGAATCATAGCCCAATCTTTTGCTGCACTGGACCAAAACAGGGAAGCTAAGTACTCCAATAAAGCATCTCTGCTTTCAAATTTTCCATAAAAGCTACTCGCTCCGACACCACTTCGTACGAGAACTTTCTGAACCGTACAACCCTCCAACCCCTCCTCGTATATAAGCTCCACAGTGCTTTCCAGTATCCTTTCAAATGACTTGAGGCTACGAGCTTGCTGAGGCCCAACAACCCCCGTGACATCCTCTTGGAGTTCCCCCGACTCTATTGATCCCTGCCACCAATGGTGTATATGCATGAGCCCTCAGTGGTTAATGCCCTTTTTATGGCCCTCTTTACATTCGCACTAGTTTTTGCCTAACCGGCCTACCCCAAAACAGGAATCGGAATTCCGATTCCTATTCATGCCATAGAAATAATGGGGCCCACCACCTGGAACAACAACCCTCCTCGGAGAAAAAGATGAGGCCTTCCCGTGCGCGAGGCGCTCCTGGCCTCGCCTCTCCCAGCCAAACGACGGGCCGGCGTCTTGACACTCACAACGATCTGACTGACCTTTCATTGCTAAAATCACCTTTTGTACATTCCCGCGTAGCTCAGTTGGTAGAGCAGCCGGCTGTTAACCGGCTTGTCGCTGGTTCGAGTCCAGCCGCGGGAGCTCTTCCCCTTTTCTTCAGTTATTTCACTTACTGGCCCGCCCTCTGTCCCGCCCACAAATTAGAGGGTTCTGTCTTGTTGACATATACACCTTACATTATGTTGTATGAAGATTGCATGGTTGTCGTATACCAATCCCCATTACTGAGTATTTCTGGAGGCAGTGTGGAAGAAACACTTTTTCTGCCCTCTTTAAAAAAAAAGAGAGTAGCCCTGGGCCTTTCACAAGCACAGCTCGCTGCAAGAACAGGCGTTTCCCGTCAGGCCCTAGGCTATATAGAGGCAGGAAAGCAAGTGCCCTCCACCAGGCTAGCCTTGGAGCTGGCCCACTCCTTGCACTGTTCTGTTGACGACTTGTTTCAGCTTGCGAGCGGCCCTGTAGTTTTTAGCCGTCTTGCAGGGCCACTGGAGTCTGGCGAAAGGGTTGTCCTAGGAAGAGTAGGAGAGAGTCTGGTAGCCCACCCCCTCCATAGTGGCTCAAATCCAGCAGATGGAGTCTTGCAGAGCCCAGTATCGGGCAAGGGGAAACAGGAGGGGGCCTCCGTTGAACTTCTGTCCAGCAGGGCTAGCGTTGACGGGAACGTGCTGGTGGCCGGCTGTGCTCCGTTACTCGGCCTGCTTTGTGGCAGGCTCGAGCGAAGATACGCTGACATGCGAGCAACCTGGATACCAGCTGACAGCTCACAGGCGCTAGCTCTTCTAGAAAACAATCTGGTGCATGTTGCAGGGATTCATTTGGCCAGCAGCACTCGCCCAGAAGCCCACCTTGCCTTTGCCAAGCGAACCCTGGCCAAGGAGAAGGCTGTGCTTGTGAACTTGGCCACCTGGAGGCAGGGGCTCCTCGTGGCCCCAGGAAACCCTTTTGGTATAGAAAGCGTGGCAGACCTGATGGCGCCCGACGTTCGGTACGCAAGGCGCAATAAGGGTTCTGGCGCGCAGGAGCTCTTGGTGCGACTAATGAACGAAGCAGGCACATGCCCCGCTAACGAAAGCGACCAGCCGCTGGCCTCTAGCCATGCAGAGATTGCTCAGTTAGTAGGAGCTGGCGTGGTCACAGCTGGCGTTGCCATTGAGGCTGTTGCTATCTCTGAAGGGCTTGGGTTTGTCCCTCTTAGCGAAGAACGCTTTGACCTCGTCCTGTCTGAAACCAGCCTGGACAGGCCAGAATTAGCGCGGCTTATAAGCCTGATTGATCAGCCGAGTTTTCGATCAGATGCCTCCCGCCTTCCTGGGTACGACCTGTCTCTTTCGGGGCACTTATCAACCCTAAGCACCTCCTGAGTTAGCGGCCGAATGCAACCCAAGCCTCTCGGGCCTTGTCTGTCCCCCGCCTTAATTACTTTAGGCGTCATCCTCTCGGGATGTGTACAGCCTTCCGTTGACCCAAACACCAAAACGGAACTGTTGGTTTACGCTGCCTCGTCTCTAACGGGCCCCTTCACAGAAATAGAGGATGCGTTTGAAAAGGCAATCCCCCAAGTAGACGTAAGAATGGTCTTTGCGGGGAGCCAGGCCTTGCGGCTTCAGATTGAGCAAGGGGCTCCGGCAGATATTTTTGCATCTGCCAACCAAACTCATATGGATGCGCTCATTCGAGGCAAACACATCGAAAAAAGCCATTATTTTGCCAGCAACGAACTCGCCTTGATCGTACCAAATAACAACCCTGCAGGGGTCGAAACCTTTGCAGACCTTGCAAGCACCTCCTTGCTTGTTCTTGGCTCTGATAACGTTCCAGTAGGAACCTATACGGAACAGTTGTTAGATCGAGCCGAATTGGAACTCGGAGAGGGCTTTAAAGCTCGGGTCCAAGGCCAGGCCGTATCTTTTGAAAACAACGTTAGGCTTGTGCGCTCTAAGGTGGAGATGGGCGAGGCTAATGCAGCTATTGTTTACCTTACCGAATCCATGTCGCCCAGCCTAAAAATAGTATCTATACCAGGCCACTTACGTGTACCTATACGTTATCCGGTGGGAGCCCTAGCTGCCTCTAGCCAGCCCCTCTGGGCCAAAGAGTTTATTGCTTACCTCTTGTCAACAAGAGGTAAGCAGCTTCTGTCCGAACACCTCTTTCAGGTGCCCCAATGAGCCTCCAACGCCTATTCTCAGCCACTGGAGGGCTCCTAGGGCTGGCCTTGGCTGGCCTGTTGGTGATCCCCCTTTTTGCTCTTGCTATGTCCACCTCTGAAAGAGACTTGGTTGCCGGAATAGCTCATCCTATGTTTCTTCCAGCACTCCTTCTAAGCCTGAAGACAACCTTGATTAGCTTGGGCCTGACAATATTGATGGGAACCCCTCTTGCCTGGTGGCTGGCATCATCTCCGTCCAGGCTAACCAAACCGGTTGAGACCTTGATCGAATTGCCCATAGTAATTCCTCCTGCCGTGCTGGGTGTTGCACTGCTACAAACTTTTGGACGGCAGGGCTTACTAGGGGGAGTCTTGCAGGAGGCTGGGGTCGCCGTCCCCTTTACCTCAGGAGCGGTCATTATAGTGCAAATCGTAGTTTCCTCTCCATTTTTCATACAGGCTGCTGCAAATTCTTTCCGCAAGGTCGATCCCGACACATTAATCGTGGCCCGAACCCTTGGGTCCTCTGCCATAAATGTCTTTTTCCGTGTCGTCCTTCCCGTTTCTCTGCCTGGAGTAGCAGCTGGCGTGTCACTGGCCTGGGCACGAGCGATAGGAGAGTTTGGAGCGACACTTCTTTTCGCTGGCAACATGCCTGGTGAAACCCAAACTATGCCGCTAGCTATTTTCTATGCCCTAGAGTCGGACCTGCACCTTGCCGTAGTGTTCTCTTTAGTGTTGGTTGGAACCGCTGGAATAATATTGGCAGGACTCAAGGCCCTTCCACCCCTGGTCAGGGCCTTTACCTGGGGCCAGCCATGACGACCTGGCACGCTTCAGTGCAGGCTTCCTTTGAAGGCTTCTCTCTAGACATTGCCATCGAGGGAGGTCCCGGCCCGATTGCAATTATCGGTCCTAACGGAAGCGGAAAAACTACTTTTCTTCGCTTCCTTGCGGGAGCTGTTAAGGCAGAACTTGCAGAATTTGTATTGGGAGGCACAAGCTTGGTGGACACAAAAAGGGGCCTTTGTGTCCCGATGGAAAAGAGGCAGATTGGATATCTGCCCCAAGGATACAGCCTTTTTTCTCATTTAAGTGTTCTGGGCAACGTTGCTTTCGGGCTCTCTGGCACCCTGGCCGACAGGCGTACCAAGGCTAGCCACATGCTTGACGACCTCGGCTGTTCGTCTTTGGCGCTACGTTCCATTACCGGCCTTTCTGGAGGAGAACAACAGCGAGTAGCGCTCGCTCGCTCGCTTGTGGTAGAGCCAGAGTTGTTGCTTTTAGACGAACCCCTTTCTGCCCTGGACGCATCAAGCAGAAGGTCAGTGCGTGAATTCCTCTCCCAGAGGCTTGACCTCTTTGGAAAGCCCTCCATCATGACCACTCATGACGTCAGAGACGTGGCGGCCCTAGGGGCGCAGGTCTACGTCATGGAAAGGGGGCGCTTAATACAGTCTGGAAGTTTGAGCCACCTGGTTCGAGAGCCTGCCTCTGAGTTCGTGGCAGAGTTTGTTAGCCCAACAACCATTCTGTAGGCCCCCAGGATCTAACCTTAGGCTGGCTAGAAAGATCTAGGTAGTGGTTCCCATTTGTAGCCGACTTGAATAGTTTTTCTTCTAGGATTACAGGTCTCATTATAGACCAAAGGGAGGAACAACAGTGGACAAGAAACAGGTGGCCAGTCAAAGCAAGCAAGGAATGTTCGCCGACAAAGCCGGCAAGCCTCTTCCCTTGGCGATGCAGTACGATTACACCAACTTCTACTTTGGTTCTGGAAACGACCCCTTCGACATGCTCGGCCCTTTTGACGAGTGGTGGAAAGACGCTGAGCCAGCGGGCTACTATCTCTATGGACTGCCGATGCAAGGAGAGCCTGGCACAAGGGTTGACGTTCGTAACACAAAGACCGGGAAGACTCATCAAGACCTGTTGAATTTTGCCTCCTACAATTACTTAGGCCTGTCTTATCGGCCTGAAGTCAAAGAGGCCATCACGGAAGCAGCCCGAGTCTACGGGAACGGAGCTTCTGGTTCGCCAATTCTGAGCGGATCCATGGAAATACACATGGAGCTTGCCGACAGGCTTGCCCAGTTTAAGAATAAAGAAGCCGTCCTGCTCTTTCCAACCGGATATAGCGTAAATGTAGGGGTCATTGCCGGCCTGATGCGCTCTGGGGACCTCATTGTGGCTGATCAATATGCACACGCTTCTTTGGTAGACGGTATGATCCTTTCTAAGGCAAATAGCCGCTTTTTTCGACATAACAAAGTAGACGACCTCGAGCGCAAGCTTAAGAAGTTTTCTGGAAAGAAGCTGGTGTTAGTGGAGGGAGTATACTCTATGGACGGCGATGTTGCAGTTTTGCCAGACATCGTGGACGTCTGTAAGCGTTATGACGCCCGTATTTTGATTGACGAAGCACATTCAACCTTCATTTACGGAGAAAATGGCAGAGGTGTCGCAGAGCATTTTGGTCTGGAAGACGACATAGACCTACATGTGGGCACCTTCTCCAAAAGCCTAGGGGGGCAGGGAGGCTTCCTGGCTGGATCCCAACAACTCATTAATTACTTAAGAGGGTTTTCCCGGTCGCGCTTCTTTTCATGCGGCCTTTCCCCCGTAGTCACAGCCGGAATTTTGAAGGCCCTGGAGCTTTTTGAGGAAGAGCCTGAACTCAGAAAAGGACTGTGGTCAAACGTCGATTTTATGCAGAAAACTCTGCGAGAGGCTGGAGTGCCCGTCGGCCAGTCTGAGTCACAGGTGGTTCCAATTTTGATCCAAGATGACGCTCGCATTTTCGAGGTGGGGGAAGACCTGCTAAACCAGGGCATTTACCTAAACCCCGTACAGTATCCAGCAGTACCCAAGCACAAGTCGCGATTTAGGCTGTCCATCTCCTCAGCTCACTCGCGCCAAGAGCTGAGCGAAGCAGCCGAAATTATCAGCAGCGTCTTACAAAGGTATGGTATATGTCAGAATCAGCGGGCCAATACTTCTTTAAAGAAGGGGTAAGCTGCCTCTTTGAGATACCCACCGACAACGCTCGTCGGTTGCTCCCGAAGCATCTGCAGCCAGTTGAAAGAAGGCCTGAGTCCAGTGTGCTCTCTGTTTCAGCCTTCGATTTTTATGCTGGTGACGCTGGACAATATCAAGAGTTGGTTCTAGCTGTTTTAGTCCCCCCTCTCATTAAAAAGGGAGAGCCTCTTCCCAAGGCCGCCCTTTATCCGTTTATGGTTGGCACAAGCACACAATTAGGCCGAGACCAAGGGATTGAGAGGTGGAAGCTGCCTCATTTTCCCCAGGACATAAGCGTCACCTTCTCAGAAAACAATAGTAGCGTCAAACTAAAGGCTGAAGAGGAAGGGGCTCCCATACTCGAGCTAACGGTTACGCAACATATCTTTGCCCAAACAGAGTTGCTGTTCCATTCCTTCATGTCTGATCCCCAGGGCGACTTTAAGGCGGACATTACTATGCGGGGCGAACTTTACAGCGAACACGAATTTGAGATGGGCTCCCTCGTTCTGTTTGACCACGAAATGACCAAGGGTCTCGCCGTGGACGAAGTAGCCTGCAACCCCTTTCGAGAGCAGTGGATGAGGAATGGGGTAGAGGTTTTTAGCCCTCTCCAGCGAGTTTAGCGTGGAACATGCCTCCCGCCTCCTTTTGGGGCTCGCATATGGTTGACGCTACTCGCCCCTTCGTGCTGTTCAATCCGGCTGCTGGCCGTGGACGAAGTAGCCTAAAAAGAATAAATATGTTTCTTGAGCTTCTTGGGCAGCACCTTCCTAAGTTTGAGTACGCCGTAACCGAACAACCTGGCCACGAGGCAGCCCTGGTCGACCAAGCGATCCAAGACGGATTTAGTTTTATTGTCGCTGTTGGGGGAGATGGAACGTGGAGCAATGTTGCCGATAGGCTTCTGCGCTCTGGCAAGCCAGACTTAGTGTTTGGCATGCTTGCCTCAGGAACTGGAAACGATTTCGGCAGGAACTTTCAAATCGCTGTGGACAAGGCTGCGGAGGGCGTGCTGTCATTAGCTGGGGGAAAGGTTGCTCGTGTTGACGTGGGCAGGGTCGTCACTCCAGGAACGCCCGTTGGCCTTGCTACAGGCAACCCCCTTATAGCGGGCCGCCATTTCCTAAACCTGGTGGGCTTTGGGTTCGATGTCGCGTGTATTGAAACAGCGGCCGACGCTCTTTTCCTGCGCGGAGAGCTCCTCTACAAAACGGCGGCGCTTAAAAATATCTTGTGTTTTCCAGGCGTCGACATCGGCCTGGAGGGAGAAATGGGACCCGAGCTCATTGATGGCAGGCATCTCATGTTAACCATTTCTAATGGGCCCTTCTTTGGGGGGTCTTTTCCTATTGCTCCAAACGCCAGACTAGACGACGCCTTGTTAGATGTTTGTGCGATCAGAGATGCCGGGCCCCTGAAGAGGATACAACTCTTCGGGTTGGCTGCAAAAGGAAAGCATGTTGGCTCCTCCTTTGTCACCGAAAAAACTGGCAGCACCTTCAGGGCCACCTTTAGCCAGGCCCCCAAGTACGAGGTTGACGGAGAAGTGTGGCAGGCTGCAGGGCCAGAGGTGGCAGTAGAGGTCTTACCAAAGGCCCTCAATATCATAGCCCCCTCCAACTTTTAAAGACCCCTCTGGCGCTGAAAAAGGTTGCTCCTGTGCCCTGAAGCCTCTTCGTTATCCTTCTAGTTTGGCGCTATCGGGCGAGAGGCCTCCAACAGCCTTTTTGCCTCTTTCTGGTCATATTGACAAACAAAGGTTATAAGTCTATTCCAACTCATCTAATGAGACGAGATTGGGGGAGCATGCTTTTATTGGCAAATTCGATCAAAGCGACAACAACCCCTGCCTTATGGGCGGGGGCTTACTAGTGGCCCCCCTAATTCTTGCGCTCCTGACCCTTGGGGCTTTGGTTGGCTGGTTATGGCTACGCAAGCCTTCTCGGCCAGCCGGCCCTGAAAGCGTTGAGATCCCAGACTCCCTTCCTGGCTTCGTGCAACCCTCTGGCAGCTCCATAGGAACACTGGTGGTCGGACCGGACCGATGTGTTCTGGATTGCAATGATGCCTTTTGCTCTTTTTTTGATACGACACAAAAAGACCTGGTGGGAAGGCGCATCACAACCCTTTTCAGGCGGTCGCTAGCAAGCCATGTTCGCCAGCCAGAGCTGTTGGAGAACAGCCTCCTCCAGGAACCCGCAGTCGCTGGCAAAGGTCCCCCACTGACACTCACGGTCTCTGGCCCTGGCCGCAAGAAACCTCTGCAGCTCCTGCATGCCACCGCAGCATTTAACAAAGGGGCGTTACAAGGGATGCGGGTGGAATATTTTATAAATATAAGCGAAATATCAGAACAAGCCCCCGGGCTCCGGGTTAGGTCGCCCCGGGGCGACGCCCTTCCAGCCAGGAGGACACAACCAGGGGACCACATGAACAGCGACGATCTCCCCGTCATTCACATAGACTCGAGCCTATGCCTGACCTCATTGAACTCCTCCGCAATGTCCTTGCTGGCAGCAGGAGAAGAGGAAGGCCCCCTCCTTGGATCCCCACTTTCTTCTAGCGCTGGCTGGCTCGGAGACACCAGCCTCTTAGCAGAAATCCGAAAGGCTCTTAGGGGCGGAGGAACGTCTCAGATAAGACGCCAGCTAGGGCCAGATGGCGGCTGGGTAGACATCTCTATTGCGCCGACTAGTGACGGCGTCCTCCTTACCGTGCAAAAAAACATCGGTCGGACCACAGCTTCGTTGCCTCGAGGTCCTCTACAGAAACAGGGTGAGCTTTTCGCTAGGCTGTCCCTAAGCTCGGGGGCACGGACGCGGACCACGAAGAGCCCTGGCCGAAGGCCCCCCCAAGCCCGCCAACATCGGGCTACAGAACAAACAGAGTTCTTTTTCCAGCCATCGCCTAACAGCCCCCACTAGCACGACTAGTGACGGTTCAAACCCACCTGAAAGTGCGGTCCTACGAGCTCGACTCCTATGGACACGTCAATCACTCCGTTTATCTGAATTATTTCGAAGTCGCTCGCTTTGAAGCCATGGAAGCCCATGGCCTTTCTCGCAGCTCTATGTTTGACAGGGGCCTTAAGATATACGTAGTACGAATTGAGGTGGACTACCTTGCACAGGTCTTTTTTGGAGACGCCCTAACCATAGAAACCACATTCGAGAAGCTGCGTCGCTCCAGCCTTTCCTTCCACCAAAGCGCTGTGGCTGTGTCGCCCGAGAGAGCCTCTGGCCCGACGGTGGTAGCCAGAGCCAGTGTGCAGTCCGTCTGGGTGTCCAGCGAAGACGGATCCCCTTGTCAGATTCCACCGGAGATAACAGACGGCCACCCCCAGAAAAATATATAGGAGACATCAATGGACGAGACCGAACAGCTACAAAACCTTCTTTTGAAACGCTCTGTAAAAACGGGAAGCTTCACCCTTGCAAGCGGGGCAAAGTCTTCCTACTACGTTGACGCTAGGCGGACCACCATGACCGCCGAGGGTCAGGCATTGGTCGGCAAGGTTTGCTACGACTACATCACTGAAGCTGGCTGGCGAGCCACCCACGTCGGTGGCCTCACCCTCGGCGCGGACCCCATAGCCTATGCCATCGCCCACCACTCCTATGCAAGCGCGGGACCTTCACTAGATGGACTCACGGTCCGAAAGGAGGCCAAGGGACACGGAACAGGACGCCAGGTTGAAGGAGGCCCTCCTCCAGGGGCAAGGGTCGTCCTGTTGGAGGACATTGTCACGACGGGAAACAGCGCTTTCCTGGCCATAGAGGCCCTAGAAAATGCGTCAATGGATGTAGTTGGTGTGCTATGCCTCGTTGATAGAGAAGAAGGCGGACGAGCAAGACTAGAAGATTACGGTCTACCTTTTATTTCGGTCTTTACTAAAACTCACCTGCTCCAGTATAAGTTCCTAGCGGACGGGCCCCTATAAACGAAGTTGATTGACCTGGTTTACTCTTCAGTCGACCAGCCTGAGTGGCATAACAAGACAGACATAGTCTTTTTGTCCCTGGTCACTGTCTTTGGGGTCTGGCTCTATTGTAGCTGCTTTTTCTGGCGCCTTGAATGTCATTTTTACTGATTCGGTAGGCATATATTTCAACACTTCTAAGAAATACGAGGCATTAAATCCTATCTCTAACCCCTCTCCCTCATAGCTCTCCAACGGTAGCTCGTCGCTTCCCTCTCCCAGGTCAGGTGTCAAAACGCTTAAGTGAACACTGCCGTCCCCTTTGTCGGAAACATTAAACGCCATTCTGATTCTGCGAGTTTGGTCACTTGCTACCACCGCCATCCTTCTCAAGGCTGACGCTAGTCCGTTTTTTTCCACAAGAGCTACCTTGTCGTTGTCTTTAGGTAAAACCTGTTCATAATTGGGATATGTACCGTCAATCAACCTCGTATAAACCTCAGTATCTTTGGTTCGAAAACCCAGGTGGTTTCCACTATTAGAAACCTCTATGTCGTCTGATGGATCGAAAAGTCTTTGCACTTGCTGTAGGGCCAACGGGGGAACGATAAAGTCTTCATTGGGTGCGTCTTCTACCTTGGCAGGAACTCCCATCCTGGCCAGCCTATGGCCGTTAGTAGCTACCATCCTCATCTGTCCATCTCTAAGCTCCCACAAAACTCCATTTAAAATCGGCCTACTCTCCTCTGTTGAGACTGCAAAAGACGTATTTTTAATTAATGAATGAAGATCGCTCCCCTTTACCTTCCAAGCAGAACTAAAATCCACCTCTGGAAGTTCTGGAAATTCATGTGAAGGCATACCATTGAGCTTGAAATTGCTTTTTCCGCAAGCCAACTCCAGCTGATCACCCCTAGAAGTCATACCTATCATCTGGTCTGGCAGCTCTTTCACTATTTCCTGAAGCTTTTTCCCGGGAGCCGTTAAATCGCCCGGAGCTTTTACTTCTGCGGGCACCCATTTCTTAATCACTACGTCCAAGTCAGTACCTACCATCCACACTCCGTCGCTAACCGCATCAAAAAAGATGTTGGACAGTACTGGAAGAGTTGTTTTGGTTGGAATTCCTGCAGATACTGCTGTTAGTCCATTATGAAAATTCTGTCTGGTGATTATACAGTCCATCCAGCCTCCAGAAGGTTGATTGAGAGTAGTTATCTACAATACATGCTTATTCTAAATAACACTATAGAATAAATATAGTAGTAGTAGTAATAGCGTTTTTGTTGAAAACAGTATTTTCATTATATAAACGCTGGTTGGGCGAGAATTCCTGTGTGTGGAAAAAAAGTGGAAAATATAGAGATGGTCGCAGAAGTGGAAAAAAAGTGGAAAACATGTCACCTTTTCCACTTAGGTTGTTGACAAGATCAATGCTCTCCAAGCTCCTCTTCGAGGGCCTCTACAATACGCCTAAAGGTGGCATCGACTTCTATTGTTTCTTCAACTCTCCTTATCGAATGAATAACGGTCGAGTGGTCTCTTCCTCCGAAAACGTTGCCAATAGATACGAGGGGATAGTCCAAAAGGGTTTTTATTAAATACATAGCGACCTGGCGGGGAATGGTAAGGTTTTTGCTGCGCCTTTTGGAGACTAGGGCCTCCTCACTAACTCGCCATCGCAGGGCAACAGCTTCACGTATTCTTTCGGGGGTGAGGAGGCCTCCAGCAGAGCCGGGCCCATATCCGAACGTGCCTCTCAACGTTGCGCGCGCCAGTTCTACCGTAATGTCCATTTTGGAGATAGACGAAAAGGCCATCAGCTTGATTAGGGCGCCCTCTAGCTCTCGTATAGATGAGGTACAGGAGCGGGCAACAAAGTCTCTAACTTGGTCGTCAAGGTCGAGCCCTTGGTCTTCAGACTTCTTTTTTAGAATAGCCAGCCTTGTTTCGTAGTCTGGCGGCTTGATGTCTGTCACTAGCCCCCAGGCGAAACGAGAAACCAGCCTTTCTTCGAGTCCGGGAATTTCTTTGGGCGCCCTGTCGCTTGTTAGCACGATCTGTTTTTTTGCATCGTAGAGGGTGTTGAAGGTATGAAAAAACTCTTCTTGGGTCCGCTCCTTTCCTTTAAGAAACTGCACGTCGTCAACCAGAAGTATATCCTTTGCCCGATAACGAGCCCGGAACCGCGCGGTGGTGCCCTCTTGAATGGCTACGATGAGATCGTTGGTAAACTGTTCGGTGGTTACATATGAAACCTTAGCCAGGTGGTTCTGAGCTAAAACCTCGTTTCCAATGGCGTGCATCAAGTGTGTTTTTCCTAGTCCAACGCCCCCGTATAGGAAGAGTGGGTTATACATCCGAGACGGACTGGCGGCCACTGCCTTGCAGGCAGCGCTAGCGAGCTGGTTGTCGTTACCCACAACAAACCGAGAAAAAAGATACCTATCGTTAAGAGCAGAGTCGCCTTCACGAGGCTCCAGGTTTTGATGAGAAAAAAGAGAAGGCTCTTCTGGTGGTGACGGTGCCAGGGTTGGCAGAGGAGCTGAAGTAGAGCGCGATTGAAATTGAAGTTGCACAGGCCTTCCCAGGATTACTTCTGTAGTTTCGGCCAGCACTCGGCCGTACTTGTCGCCAATCCATTCAACATGAAATTGGCTGGCAACTTCGACAATAAGATCTGTGTCAGTTAGGCCTTGGGCGGAGGTGTCTGCAAGCCAAGTTCTATAGGTCTGCTTCTGAATCTGTGATCGGACACTTTCTAGAACCCTTGACCACAGTTCTTCGGCCGTAAACTCCATAGGCTTCCTTATAGCAGAAAAATGAATGTTGCCATGATCCTTAGCTTGCTACTGGCCAACCACGCTAGAATCGAAATGTAAAAAAGTCAATTTCCCAGCGGTTTTGGTTGCGTTAGGCTTGACCCGTACCGGCTGTCTCAAATATCTTCCCTAGCTAAACTTTAAGAGCTCCATAAGAAAAAAGGCCCCAACCCCATGAAACCCACATACAGGCCCCGCAATCGGAAGCGGGTCAACAAGCACGGTTTTCGGAAGCGCATGAAAACCCGTGGTGGCAGGCAAACTCTAGCCCGAAGACGGTCTCGAGGTCGCTCTCGGCTGGTTGTAAAGATCGGCTCCAAATAGAACATCTTATATGAGCCGGACTGCAACTGGGCGCTTGCCAGGAAACGAGGGCCCTACCCCCCTGCTCTTTACTGCTGCCGACAGAATCACTAAAACAGCAGAAATAAGAAGGCTGCTAGCAACCAGGTCGCTAAAAGAGAAAACGACAGCACTGGAAGTCTTGGCGGCAAGATCGCTAAGCGACAGGCCTCGAATAGGGATCGTGGTGCCGAAACATGGGAAAAACAGCGTCCAAAGGAATCGGGTCAAAAGAAGGCTGAAGGAGATAGCCAGGACAAGCCTGTTGCCAAGGCTAAAGACCAATCACAAAAGGTTGGACGTATTGATTACGGCCAAAAAACAAGCATATGGAAGAGGGTTTTCTGGCTTAAGTGGGGAGGCCAAAAAAACTCTGGAGAAGATATGTTCCAGCAAATGATCTTGGGGACCATCAGGTTCTACCAGAGAGGAATATCACCCCTGTTAGGTCCGTCTTGTCGGTTCGAACCAAGCTGTTCGGAGTACGCTAGACAGGCCGTTGAAACACATGGCCCAGCAAGGGGAATATTCTTGAGTACAAGAAGGCTCTTGCGTTGCCACCCCCTCAGTCGGAAATACGGACCAGACCCAGTCCCTCCAGCAAGGGGCTAAAAACATGAACCAACAGTCAAGATTCCTTTTAGCTATCAGCCTGATGATCTTGGTGCTAGTGACGACGAACGTCCTGTTTCCGCCGGTACCTCCCGAAAGCCCTATAGGGGAAGGCCTAGAGCGGACCGACATACTGCCCGAGGCAGGGGCTGAAGACTTCCTTCAGGAGGCTTCTCCTCCAGAACAGGGGCCCTCAGCACAAGAGACAGAAGCCTTATTCGCGCCCTCACAGGGTGGCCCGGAAGAGCTGGTAGTCGTTGAAGTAGCCGGGCCACTTTACAAGATGAAGTTCAACGCTGTCGGGGCGAGGCTCCAGTCAGCTCGGTTGTTGGAGTTCACTAATTTTCATGAAGAAGGCAATACCCCGGTAGAGTTGTTACCCCAGGGAGGCCCAGGGGCCCTCGGGGTAAAGGTAGAGTTGCCTGGGGGTGAGTTGGACCTGACGGGCGTGACATATCAGGTGTTCCCCCGAGAAGGAATAACGCTAGAGAATGGCGACTCCCCACAGACCCTGACATTTAGCTACAGACACCCTTCAGGGGCATTTTCTATAACAATAGCGTATCTTTTTGATCCGTCTTCTTACGAAGTGGCCGTAAACACCACAATGGTCGGCCCAGGAGTAGACAGAGGCTTGCTGACGACCGCGATGGGCAACGGCTTGGCTTACAATGAAAGGAGGGTGGCCGAGGAGTCCCGAGTGCTTGGATATGCAGCAAAGCATAATTCGGAGGGCATACAATCAGAATACTTCAGGAAGATAGATAAGGAAGGCTCCCAGGAGGGCCCATTTGAGTGGTTGGCCCTGAAAAGTAAATACTTTATTTTCGCTATTCTGCCAGGCTCGGGTGAAGCTGGAACCCAGGACTATCTAGGGGCGATTTCATTGGCGCCGACCTCAGGAGAGGATCAGGCTGCAGTGTCAGTGGCGCAGGGGGTTTCTAGTGGCGGGGCCGTTGAACACAGGCTCTTCTTGGGTCCACAGGACAGGTCGCTGCTGGCCGCTTATGAGAATGAGCTGGAAGAAGCAAACCCCTATGGCTATAGGTGGATGCGAGTGGTTGTACGTCCTGTGGTGGCTGTGGTTTTAGGTCTCCTAAACTTTCTCCATACAAACCTTAACTTGAGCTATGGCTGGGTTTTAATGATCTTCGGGGTTTTGATGCGGATCCTTCTTTTCCCTGTTAACCAAAGGGCGATGAGGGCTCAGATAAAAAACATGGCCGTGCAGCCCCTTCTTCAAGAAATACAGAAAAAATATAAAGACCAGCCAGAAAAGCTTCAGAAAGAGATGATGAAGCTTTATAAAGACCACGGATTTAATCCGATGGCTGGCTGTTTGCCAATGCTTCTGCCGTGGCCAGTATTAATTACTCTTTTCTTTGTGTTTCAAAACACCATCCAGCTTAGAGGGGAAAGCTTTCTTTGGCTACCCAATCTATCTGCAGCCGATCCACTTTATATCCTTCCGGTGGTAATGGGTCTATCCATGTTTCTGTTACAGTGGATCTCGTTGCGATCAATGCCGACACCAAATCCACAAATGAAAATAATGATGTGGCTTATGCCTATAATGATGACGGCTATCTTTTTAAATTTTGCCTCAGGCCTGAACCTGTACTATGCAACCGCAAATATCGCTACGATCCCACAACAATACCTTATAGCCAAGGAGCGCAAGGCGCTCAAAGAGGGTCCTACTACTAGCCAGCCATGACGGTAGAAAGTGGCCCTAAGGAGGAAGGAGCTGAGAGCATGGGCCTAAGGGAAAGTCAGCCCAGCTGCCTGGAGATAGATACCATAGTAGCAAAAGCCACCGCCAGTGGCCCTGGGGCAGTAGCGGTCATTCGCATGTCTGGAGGTCAGGCGCTGGAGATAGTCCAGCGCCTTGTATCGAGGGACATCAATTCTATTGAAGACCGGGTAGCCACCCTTGTCTTGCTTAGAGATCCGTCCGACCAACAAGTGCAGGACAAGGTTCTAGTCACACTCTTTAGAAAGCCAAACAGCTACACGGGAGAGGACGTTGCTGAATTCGCATGCCATGGAGGGTCCTTTGTGCCCGAGCTAGTGCTACAGTCTTGCCTGAATTCTGGTGCTAGAAAGGCAGAGGCTGGAGAGTTTACGAGAAGGGCAGTGTTGAATGGGAAGCTAGACCTAATCCAGGCCGAAGCCATCCTGAGCCTGGTGGAGTCGACGAGCAAGGCCGCACATGAGGCTGCAGTTTTTCAGCTTGAAAAAGGGCTGACCAAGGCTATTGAGGGGGTCAGAAAAGAAATAATCGAGCTACAGGCTTCTCTCGCAAGCCACATAGACTTTCCAGAAGAAGACGAAGGGCCTGTCAGTTTGGCAGATATCATAGAAAAAGCTGGGCACATGAGGCAGGCATTGACAAAGCTTCTAGAGACCGCCCCCGAGGGCGAGCTTTTGAAAGAGGGCGCACTAGTAGTGTTGGCCGGACCACCAAACTCCGGTAAGTCTAGTCTGTACAATAAGTTGCTGGGTCAGCAACGTGCTATCGTGTCAGATATTCCTGGAACTACACGTGACGCGCTCGAAGCTTCTATTTCCCTGGAAGGGTTTCCCTTCCGAATAGTTGATACTGCAGGGATCCGTCCTTCTCCAGGGGCCTTGGAGCAGCTGGGGATAGAAGTCGCTAAAGGCCACCTCAAGAAGGCGAACCTGGTACTCTTTTGCATAGAAGCCCAGTCTGAGATGGGGACAGAAGCCAAGCAGTTTATGCAAGAAGTCAAAGGCACCCCCGTAGTTGTTGTGCGGACAAAAACGGACCTCGTAAGCCCTGCTGAACAAGGGGTATCAGAAGAGCTAGGCGTTGTTACAACTGCAACCCTGTGGACCTCTAGTAAAGATAATACCGGGATTCCTGAGCTGCGACAGCTACTTCCGAGCCTGGTCTACGCTGGGCTAGTTAAGTCGGGTGTGTCTGTTCCACTGCTATTGCAGGAGAGACAAAGAAAAGCTACGAACGAAGCAAAAAAGTGTGTAGAGGCGTTTCTGGCTGATGCGGGTACAGGTGTGCCGCTAGAGATGGCTTGTGCACAGCTACAATTGGCAGAAAATTATTTGGAAGAGCTTACGGGTACTGTGGCCCTGGAGGAGGTGCTAGACGCCCTTTTTGCATCGTTCTGCATAGGGAAATAAATGAAAGAAAAATACGATGTCATTATTGTAGGTGGGGGACACGCAGGTACGGAAGCTGCCGCGGCTTCTGCCAGGCTTGGCGCTACCACGCTAATCGTTACCCCAGACCTCGAAAGGATAGGGCAAATGAGCTGTAATCCAGCCATTGGGGGAATTGCTAAAGGTATGGTGGTGAGAGAGGTGGATGCCCTCGGTGGGGTCATGGGTCGGGCCACCGATGCCTCTAGGATACAGTTTCGCATGCTTAACCGGTCCAAGGGTCCAGCCGTTTGGAGCCCACGAGCACAGTGTGACAGAGGCATGTACCCCCGAAAGATCAGAAGTATACTTGATGAGCTGCCTGCACTTACGCTTTTCCAGGACATGGTGACGGGGGTGTTGGAAGAGGAGGGTAGAATATCGGGGATTGTGATGAGGTCGGGTGTCAGAGTGAAGGCGGGGGCCGTCATAATAACAGCTGGAACTTTCTTACGAGGTAAAATTCACATGGGAAAGAGCGGAGAGGAGGGAGGCCGTGCCGGAGAAGGTCCTGCTCTAGAGCTCGCAGGGGCCCTAGAAGAAAAAGGACTAGAAATTGCAAGGTTCAAGACAGGGACGCCTCCTAGGATTGACGGGAGAAGCGTAGACTTCTCTCAGACGGAAAGACAAGATGGGGACCCCGAGCAGTTTAGGTTTTCCGCTTATGTTAAAGAGACGGTGCCTGAACAGCGGCCATGTTGGATTACTTGGACTGGCCGTGACCTGAAGGCGGTTGTTCAAGAAAACCTAGAGAAAAGCTCACTATACGGAGGTATTATTTCGGGCCAAGGCCCGAGGTATTGTCCCTCAATTGAAGACAAAGTGGCCAGATTTCCCAAAGCGGAGCGACATCAGGTGTTCCTCGAACCGGAAGGCCTGGAGACAGAGGAGCTATATGTTAATGGGCTGTCTACGTCTCTTCCGCCAGAAATTCAAAGCAGGTTCGTTCAAACCATCCCAGGCCTCGAGAAGGCGATTATTACGAAAATGGGCTATGCGGTCGAATATGACTATTTCCCGCCACATCAGCTACGGCACACTTTGGAAGTCAAAGAATTTCCAGGCCTGTATTTTGCTGGACAGATAAACGGAACAACAGGGTATGAGGAGGCGGCCGGCCAAGGACTTATGGCGGGTGCAAATGCGGCCCTGCAGGTTTTGGGCGGGGAGCCTTTCGTGCTAGAGCGCCATGAGGCATACATAGGGGTGCTTATTGACGACCTTGTTACCAAGGGGGTTGACGAACCCTACAGGCTGTTTACTTCGAGGGCGGAGTTCAGGTTGAGATTGAGGCAGGACAACGCCTATAGGCGACTAGGACCGCTAGCAATAGACGCAGGATTGCTTACTGCAGACCAGGAAATGGCTTTTCAGAAGAGGGAAAAAAGACACAAGGCGATAAAAGGCTGGTTTGAGGAGACCTCTGTTAGCCCCGAACAGCTCAATCCGATCCTAAAGGAGAGCGGAGCTGAAGAAATTAAAAAAACAGCAAAGGCAAACAAGCTCCTCAAAAGGCCTGGCGTTTCTGCAAAAGACTTAGCTAGGGCAGGCGAAGCGACCTTTTTGGGGGAGCATGAGACAGACGCGTTGGCGGCGGTGGAGATGGAAATAAAGTATAAGGGGTATGTTGACATAGAAGAGGAGAGGGTGAAAACCCTCAGGAAACAGGCCGCCTTCAAGTTGCACGCGCAGCTTCCCTACGATCAATTCCAGAGCTTGTCGACGGAAGCCAGGGAGAAGCTCAGCAAGGTGAGGCCTTCGTCCCTTGCACAAGCAGGTCGCATACCAGGCGTTTCGCCAGCTGACTTGCAGAACTTGATCATGGAGGTCCGGCGACTAAGAAGTGAGACCCAGCATAGGTCGTAGGGCCTGGAACGCAAACGCCTAACAGCCCTGTTTCACGTGAAACAGGCTCAATGGGTTTTCTCCATGGGGGTTCGCCCCTATTATAGACTACGACAACAACGGTCTCGAAAACCCAGGAGCGCTTAAGAACGATGTCGCGTATTATTGCGGTGGCCAACCAAAAAGGAGGCGTGGGCAAGACCACGACAACAATAAACCTAGGGGCCTCCTTGGCCGCGGCTGGAGAGAGAACCCTCGTTGTAGACTTGGACCCACAGGGAAACGCGACGAGTGGGCTTGGTTTCGAGGCGGAAGCAGTCCAGCCCTCGGTTTATGACGCCCTAGTGGGAAGCTGTCGTTTTGAAGAGGTGGTACATAAGGGGGCACACTTTTCCAAGCTGGACGTCATTCCTAGTACACCCGACCTCGTCGGGGCAGAGATCGAGCTTGTGGGGCTTTTGAGCAGGGAGACGGTCCTAAAGAGGGGGCTGTCAGCGCTAACAGGCTCCTATAGGTATGTCCTTGTTGACTGCCCTCCATCTCTGGGCTTGCTGACCTTAAACGCTCTGGTGGCAGCCCAGTCGATCTTAATTCCCATTCAGTGCGAGTTTTACGCGCTAGGGGGGCTAAGTCAGTTGCTCGATACTGTGAAGCGAGTTCAGCAGTCTTTAAACTCTGGCCTGAAGATAGAGGGAGTGTTACTGACCATGTTAGACGGCAGGCTCAACTTGGCCAAACAGGTGGAAGAAGAAGCTCGCAAGTATTTTGAAGCAACAGTCTATAGAACGCACATTCCCAGGAATGTGCGCTTGGCAGAGGCCCCTTCCTTTGGGAAGCCGATTCTTTGTTATGACGAGCTTTCCCAGGGGGCCCAGAGCTATGTGGCTCTGGCAGAAGAGGTGATGGGCGCGAGCCCGTGCGGCACAGGACAAATTCATGATGGTGACTAAACAAGAGAGGCTATGGCGTGGAAAAATTGCAGACTAAAGGCCAAGGGGACAGACTAGGAAAGGGCTTGGGGGCATTGCTAGGCGAGTATGTTGACGAGGCGCGCGCGGACGTGGCTCCAACGATACCCCTGGAAGACATTATTCCCAATCCCAATCAGCCGAGAAAAGAGTTTTCCCAGGCCGCCCTTGAGGAGCTGGCTTCTTCGATAAAGGAAAACGGACTTCTGCAGCCCTTGCTGGTTCGGCCGCATCCAAGTCAGCTGAACAAATATGAGGTGGTTGCGGGGGAGAGGCGATTGAGGGCTGTAAGGTCTTTGGGGTGGGATGAAGTGCCTGCAATTAAGAAAGAAGTAGGAGACGATAGCCTGCTTGTCCTGGCTTTGGTAGAAAACATACAAAGAGAGGACCTTGGAGTGATGGAAGAGGCCGAAGGATATAGGGTCCTCGCAGAAGACATGGGGATGACACATTCGGAAATAGCTGGCGTGGTTGGCAAAGCAAGGGCTACGGTGGCAAATGCCCTGCGCTTATTAGGCTTGCCTCCCCGCATAAAGAAATATTTGGAGGCAGGGGAGCTGACTGCAGGCCACGCAAGAGCCCTGCTGATGGCAGAAAGCCAGAACAAGGCTGCGGCGTTGGCGGGAAGAGTGGTCAGAGAAGGGTGGTCTGTGAGGCGAACAGAGAAAGAGGCGAGAGCAGCGATAGTGGCCACTCCAAAAAACAAGATTTCTAGGGGCAAAGAAGGACTTTCTCCTGTGCTTAGGGCCTTTCAAGAAGAGTTGAGGGTCAGCCTAGAGGCAAGAGTCAAGGTGTCGGTCAGGGGAAGGTCGTCAGGTGTAATAGAGGTGCCTTTTTACAGCGAAGAGGATTTCGACCGAGTCTTTCTCTTGCTAACCGGAAAAGAAGCCGAGGGGGTTGTGTCCTAGGCGACCGCCCAGGACATAGTTGTATATACATCGATAGGGCTAAACGCAGATAAACCAGGAGGAGTCCGTTGCTGAAGGACTGCAGTGTTAAATGAAGCTAGATGGGATTGTTGAATACTTAGACGGATACCTAGACACAGAAGGGTTTTTGGACTTCGAGGGTGCAGAGAATGGGCTACAAGTTGGAGGCCCAGACCAGATAGAACAGTTATACACAGCTGTTGACGCCAGCGAAGAAGTCATAAGCCTTTGTATGAAGGGTGGATCGGGGCTACTTCTAGTGCATCATGGCCTGTTTTGGGGCGAAGGCCGCAGTATTACAGGCCCATTGCTGAGGAAGGTTTCTGCCCTGATAGAAGGAAACATCGCCCTGTATTCAGCCCACCTGCCACTAGATGCTCATATAGAAGTGGGGAATAGTATGGTTCTCATGAAACAGCTTGGCCTAGAGCCAGAAGGAAGGTTTGGGGAGGCAATGGGCCAGGAGATTGGTTGGTGGTGCAGCACTAACGTCAAAAGAAAAGAGCTTTTACAGATAGTTAGTGGTGTAGTTGGTGGTGATGCTAGGCTGGTGGGTGGGGGGTCCAGCAACACCGAACGGGTTGGCGTCGTCACAGGCTCAGCCGGAAGCATGATAAGGCAGGCTGCAAAAAATGGAATTGACACACTGATTACGGGAGAGGGCTCGCACCCCAATTACCATGATGCCATAGAATTGGGCGTCAACGTTATATATGCTGGCCATTATGCAACTGAAACGTGGGGGGTGAATGCACTTGGAGACCATTTGGCCAAGAGGTTTGCTTTGAGGACGGACTTCATAGATGTGCCTACGGGATTCTAGGTATTCAAGCACATGCCAGACCAGATATACAATCATAAAGGTTAGGAGAGTTATAGAAATGGGAAGAAAAATGTTGCTGTTGCTGGTTTGCATACTACCAGGACAGAATGGGGCGGGGTTGTTTGCTCAAGGGATACCAACTCCCAAGGAGTATTTCGGCTTTGAAATGGGAGCGGAGAGGAAGCTGGCTAACTGGACTGCCCTGACCGGGTTTTATGAGGAGTTGGCTAACTCTAGTCGCCGCGTCCGGGTTGATACGCTGGGCACAAGCACGAGAGGTCGCCCATTCATTATGGTGACGGTTTCTAGCGAAGAGAACCTGTCACGTATAGACGAGTTGCACGAGATCCAAATGAAACTTGCGGACCCCAGACAGGTAAGCTCAAGCTCCGAGTTGGAGCAGTTATATGAAAACGGGAAAACGATAGTTTTGATAACACACCAAATACATGCAACAGAGGTGGGTGGCGCTCAAACAGCGGCACGTTTACTACACAGGTTGGCTTCATCCAATAGTGAAAAAACTAGAGAGATATTAGACAATGTGATTCTATTGGACATCCCTTCCTTGAATCCAGACGGGACTGAGTGGATAGCTGACTGGTATATGCAGAGCGTGGGGACAGACATGGAGGGTGGCCCAATGCCCTGGCTTTATCATTACTATGTGGGCCACGACAACAATAGAGACTGGTATGCTTTTACCCAGAAAGAAACAGAACTGACTGTGACGGGCGCCCATAATAAATGGCATCCGCATATTGTGCACGACATTCATCAAATGGGTGGCAGAGGGGCCAGGATTATGTTTCCTCCTTATATTGATCCGATAGAGCGCAATGTTGACCCTGGCCTAGTGACGGCGGTAAATATGCTGGGTTCTTACATGGCTGCTGAGCTAACTGCCCAAGGCAAGAAAGGAGTTGTAACTAGCGCGATCTACGATGGGTTTTCTCCGGCGCGATCCTACCAGCATTATCATGGTGGGGCACGGATCCTTTCAGAAACCGCATCTGCTAGAATGGCAACAACTCTGGAGGTCCCACCAGGAGTCATAGGGGGTGGAAGGGAATATGACGCCGCGACTGCTAGCGCGAACTATCCAAACCCATGGCGAGGAGGGGTGTGGGGATTGCCCGACATCGTTGAATACATGGATGCGGGAGCTATGGCCCTGCTTACTAACGCAGCCAAGAATAGACGATACTGGCTGGAAAACTTCTACAAAGTGAATGCAAGAGCTGTGGAGGGCTGGGAGGAATGGCCAGAAGCATGGGTGATACCTGGAAACCAAGATAATGGACCGGGGATGGCCTATGTGCTTAGAATCTTGAGGATGGGGGACGTAGAGGTCTATGAAACCAAGACGTCGATTAGAGGTGATGGACAGGTCTTTCCGGCAGGGAGCTATGTAATACCAATGAGCCAGCCTTACGCTTCTTTCGCGCAGACACTGTTGGAGGTCCAGCAATATCCTGACCTGAGGGAGTTTGAGGGGGGCCCGCCAAAAAGACCGTATGATGTGACCGCGCATACTCTGCCATATCTAATGGCAATCGATGCTTTTGCCATCGACAATATAGAGAGCCCTATGGGGTCAGTGGTGGCTGCGGGTGTGATTGAAACGCCGCCGTTCAATTTTCAGTTGCCAGAAGAGTTCACGGGCGACTCAGTCCCTAAGGTAGGGGTTTATAAGTCTGCGCAGGAGCCCATGGAAGGTGGTTGGACCAGGTGGATGTTTGATCAGCACGCACTGCAATATGATACGCTCAAGGACCAGAGAGCTAGAAAGGGGTCTTTGATCCAAGACTACGATGTGATTGTGTTCCAAGACCAAAGTAGGGAGTCCATAGAGAGGGGCCACAGGGCAGGCTCAGTGCCAGAGCCCTATGCAGGAGGCCTCGGGGAAGAAGGGACGGCGGCTATAGAGAGTTTTGTTAGACAGGGGGGCAGAGTTGTCGCTATCGAGGAGTCTACAGAGTTTATCATTCAACTTTTGGGGCTGGAGATATCCAACTCCGTTTCTAGGCTTGATCCCACTAGTTTTTATGTGCCAGGCTCGATCTTAGAGGTTGATCTTGATGAGGAGAGCCATCTTAACAGAGGTTTAGGAAGTTCGGCAAAAGTGTGGTACTGGGGTAGCAGTCGAGCTTTTGATGTTCTGGAGTCTGGAGCTAGAGTTACAGCACGTTATGGAAGGGGCAACCCTCTGCGTTCTGGCTGGCTATTGGGTCCAGAATTCCTTGCAGGCAAGCCCGCTGTTGTAGAAATTCCAGTTGGAAGAGGTTCGGTCGTCCTTGTAGGGTTTCAGCCAAACTACAGAGCTCAGTCGGTAGCAACTTGGCCGATGCTCTTCAATGCAATGATGCCGACTGGCACAGGAAGACCTGTTAGCGAAGAGGGGGGATACAGATGAGCTGTTCTCATTGTGGAGCTGAGAGTGCAGAAGGAAATTTTTGTTCTCAGTGTGGAAAAAGCCTAGCTCCGGTAGCCTGTCAGGCGTGTGGACAGCACCCTCCCCCTGGCTCGGTCTACTGCACACTTTGTGGAGAACTGATGGCGGGCTCCCTGCCAGCTGGCTTTGCTGGTTTGTCCGAAAAGAGCAAAAAGAACTTGGTCTGGGGCCTGGCAGGAACGGGGCTGGCAGCAGCTATACTTTTTGTTGCTTGGCCAGTCTACAGCCCAGGCGATTCAGGTTCAGCAGAAAGACCTTCTGCTCCCCTGGCTACGGGGGCTTCCTCGGTGGATCTTTCGTCGATGACACCTAGAGAGGCAGCTGACCGCCTGTTCAACAGGGTCATGGCTGCAGTGGAGCAGGATGATTCAGAAGAAGTAGTTCAGTTCTTACCTATGGCTATCAGGGCCTATGAGATGGCAGAGCCTCTTGATTTAGATGGAAAATTTCACCTAGCAGTCTTGCGTATGGAGGGGGCCTTGACGGAGGCTGGCTTGAGTGCTGCAGAAGAGATTCTGGCCGTCTCTCCCAATCACTTGCTCGGCTTGGGGGTTGCGGCGGATGCAGCCTTGGCTCTCGGGGATAGCGTAAAGGCGCTTAGCTACTATAGACGCTGGCTGGACGTCTATGATGGCGAGATAGAGAGGGGCCTTCCAGAGTATCTGAACCACGAACGCATGTTGCCAGACATGGAATCAAGGGCTAGGGCTCAGGTCAACTAGGCCTAATGTGGGCGCACAAAAGGGAGCGTGCCCCTCCTTTTAGCTCCAGGGCCATTGTCCTAAAGTGTATATACAACTTATTGGGGGTTGTGGTCTGTGGCTTGAGTGGTTTGTTTATATAAAGAACTGTGTCCACTCTAGGGTAAGGGCATGGGAGGTTTTTATTAATCCTTCAGACAAGGCGATTCGGTTGAACCAGAAGCAGGTTGGATATTTTCCCGGAGAGAAGGACAATGGCCTTGTTAAGCCTAAGGGAAAATGGGAAATACCCGCTCACGAGGGTTTAGAGACCGTGTCTATAAGAGACCGGAAGCCAGGCTGGCTAAAGGTTCGGTCACCTGGGGGAAAAGAGTTTTTGAGGCTCAAAAAATTGATGCGGACACAGTCCCTGCACACTGTTTGTGAGGAAGCAGGCTGCCCGAATATAGGGGAGTGTTGGGAGGCGGGGACGGCCACGTTCATGATATTGGGAGACGTCTGCACGAGGGCTTGTAAGTATTGTGCGGTGGCCCACGGGATGCCAGACAAGTTAGACACAGATGAGCCCAGAAGGGTGTCGGAAACCGTTGAAGCCATGGGCCTGGAGCATGTGGTAATAACAAGTGTCAACAGAGACGAGCTGCCAGATGGTGGGGCTAAGATATATGCCGAGACGATCTTAGAGATTACTAGAAGAATGCCGCAGTGTTCAGTAGAGGTACTCATACCAGACTTTAAGGGCGACAAAAAGGCCCTTCGGACAGTCTTGGAGGCGGGGCCAGCTATTTTGGGACATAATATTGAGACTGGCGAGAGGTTGCATCCACATGTTCGGCCAGGCGGACGGTACTGGAGGTCTGTATCCTTTTTAGGCGCCTCTAAGAAAATTAACCCTTCAATATTAACTAAGACGGGGATGATTTTGGGCATGGGTGAAAGCAAAGAAGAGATTTATCAGACAATGTCTGATTTAAGGGACGCGTCGGTGGACATTTTGACGTTAGGACAATATCTGCGTCCCTCTTTTCAGCATATTCCAGTTGCAAGGTGGGTGACGCCCAATGAGTTTGCAGAGTGGAAAAGAGTTGGAGAAGTGTATTTTGGGTTTAAGCATGTCGAGTCAGGGCCTCTTGTACGTTCAAGCTATCACGCTAAGGAGCAGGCTAGAGAGGTGGAAGCCGGGCCGGCCGGAGAGATTCAGGAGATACTAGAGGCAGATATGGCGGCTCCCGCAGAGGTGGTGGAACATGAGAGGCTGGTTCAGATAGAGTTGAAGGATGCTCCAAGGAAGCTGAGTTGAAAAATCATTTTGGAAGAGAGGGTTCTAGTGGATGGGTCGAGCACAATGGCTAGTATAGATGCCCTGGAGAAAGCAGACTTGATGGGATTGCTGAACCAGATGTTGTTATATCGTCGCTTTGAAGAGAAGGCGGGAGAGAGCTACGCCATAGGGAAAATAGGAGGGTTCTGTCACCTCCATATCGGGCAGGAAGCAGTAGCGGCAGGCTGTATTACTCCGCTTCGCAAAGACGATTACGCCATCGGCACATATAGAGAGCATACGCAAGCTCTCGCAAAAGGAGTGTCTCCCGGGGCAGTGATGGCGGAGCTTTATGGGAAAGCATCAGGCGCCTCTAAAGGCTTGGGTGGTTCCATGCATATCTTCGGTGCTGATGTAGGCTTTATGGGTGGGCATGGAATAGTGGGTGGCCAGTTGGGCCTTGCCCTAGGAATCGGCTGGGCAATTCACTATAGAGGGGGAGATCAAGTATGCGTTTGTTTCCTGGGAGACGCAGCGGTTAACCAGGGCGCTTTTCACGAGTCAATGAATATGGCAGCGATCTGGAATTTGCCAGTTATATACGCGGTTGAAAACAATGATTATGGCATGGGAACAAAGTTTTCTAGGGTTTCTGATACCGATATGTCTCAAAAGTCTGCATCCCACGGTGTCCCCGCCAGGGTTATTGATGGACAGAATGTGATTTCTACCTATGTCGACTTTTCTGCCATTGTAGAAGAGGTTCGACAGGGAGCGGGGCCACAGTTTGTAGATGTACAGTGTTATCGCTTTAAAGGTCACTCCATGTCCGACCCAGTATCTGGCACATACCGATCCAAAAAAGAGGTTGAAGACAAAACGGAAAACGCAGACCCAATAAGAATGTTAGCAGACCAAATGATGGAGGCTGGCCTGCTAAGCGAAGAAGATCTGGAAGCAATGGACGTGGAGGCGAGGGACATCGTTAGGAAGGCGGAAGAGTTTGCTGAGGAAGCTCCCGAACCTGACCTAAAAACACTTTACGATTTTGTTTATTCAGAAATAAATCCAAATGGCCGATTGTTTTTTGACGGCCGAACAATCTAAACAGAGGGAATATGGCGGAGATCACCTATAGGGATGCTTTGAATCAAGCCTTAGCAGAGGAAATGGAAAGAGATGATTCCGTTTTTCTGTTGGGCGAAGAGGTGGCAGAATATGATGGGGCGTACAAGGTGTCAAAGGGGTTGCTCGAGCGTTTTGGCGATAAGCGGGTGGTGGACACCCCTATAAGCGAACTTGGTTTTACAGGGCTGGGGGTTGGTGCAGCAATGGTTGGACTGCGGCCAGTAGTTGAGTTTATGACCTTTAATTTTTCCTTGTTGGCCTTGGACCAGGTAATTAACAGTGCTGCTAAAATGGGTTCCATGAGTGGAGGACAGGTAACAGCACCGATGGTATTGAGAGGCCCTTCAGGTGCAGCCCTGCAGCTTGGTGCTCAACATTCTCAAGCCTGTGAAGCCTGGTATCTTCATACCCCTGGATTAAAAGTCGTGACCCCCGGGACCCCGGCTGATGCGAAAGGCTTGCTAAAAACTGCCATCAGAGACAACGACCCTGTGGTAGTGATGGAGAGTGAGCTTTTATACAACTTCAAGGGCGAGGTTCCAGAAGGAGAGGAATTCTTGATTCCCCTAGGAGTGGCCGACTTGAAAAGAGAAGGCGGAGATGTGTCCATCATAACACACGGACAAATGATTCATGTAGCTATAAAGGCAGCGAAGGAGCTTGAAAAGAAAGGGATAGAGGCTGATGTCCTTGACCTTAGGTCGTTAAGGCCCTTGGACGTGGAAGCTATCCTGGAATCAGTGTCAAAGACCAACAGAGCTGTGTGTCTGGAGGAAGGCTGGTCTTATGGAGGCGTAGGCTCTCAGGTCACTTCTGTTTTAATGGAAGAGGCTTTCGACGACCTTGATGCGCCTGTCTTAAGGGTAACTCAAGCTGATGTTCCCATGCCCTATAACAAAAAACTTGAGGCTTGGAGCAAGCCGAGTGTTGGTCGTCTCGTGGAAGCTTGTGAGAAGGTTTGTTATGTCTGAAATGAATTTCTTGGGGCTGTGTCCGGATGGCAGCCGAAAGAGGTCTTCGGATCCTAAGTGTTGTGTGGGACTAGAGTGTTTACATTTCAACAAAACTGGCAATCATGCTTACTAAAGTACACATGGAAGCTCTCTCCCCCACGATGGAAGAGGGCCAGGTTGTAAAATGGCTGAAGGGCGAAGGCGAGCCTGTTTCTGAGGGCGATATACTAGCTGAGATTGAAACGGATAAGGCAGTAATGGAGCTTGTGGCTAGGGGCACAGGATTGCTGAAGGTTGTTTTGCTGGCAGAAGGAGGCACAGCGCCGGTTGGTGAGGTGATAGCCGTAATAGCTGAGGCAAATGATGACGTGTCTGCCTTCCAAGCAGGGAAGCAGGCTGGGCGAAGTGACATAACACAGACGATGGAAGCTGCGGCTTCTGGTCCAACTGAAACCTTGGAAACAATGGATGCTGAGGCGGCCGATCAGACTATTGATGATCCTGGGACAGATAGGGGGACTGCCTCAGAAGGCGAGAGGGTTAAAGCATCTCCTTTAGCGAGGAAACTTGCTGCCAAGTCAGGTCTTGAATTGCGAGGCATATCGGGCACAGGTCCAGCTGGACGGATAGTTAAGAAAGACATAGAGAGGGCTTTGAGTAGCACCCAAAGGGTAGCGAGCGGAGCAATCACTGGACAGGAGTTCAGCGCGGAAGAATATGAGGATATTCCTTTGACACAGATGCGCAAAACCATTGCTCGGAGACTTTCGGAGTCCATCGGTCCAGTTCCACACTTCTTCCTGACCATTAGTGTTGACATGAGCAAGTGGGGAGAGGCTCGATCAAAGATAAACAAAATGATAGAGCCAGAGGGAGTCAAGATTTCCTATAACGACATTATTATCAAGGCTACGGCTGCTGCACTAAAGTTGCATCCCGAGTGTAATGCGCACTGGATGCAGGATTCTATCAGGCGGTTTAAGGGTGTACATATAGGAGTGGCAACTGCAGTTGAAGACGGTCTCATAACTCCAGTTATTAGGAATGCTCAGTCGATGAGTTTAAGGGAGATCCACGACGAAGTGCGTAGTTTGGCTGACAAGGCCAAGGCTAAAACGTTAAAGCACGAAGAGTACACGGGGGGAACATTTTCGATCTCTAACCTAGGCATGTTTGGTATCAAGGAATTTACGGCTGTAATCAATCCTCCAGAATCGGCTATTTTAGCTGTGGGCGCTATAGAGTCAAACCAATTGATGCTTACTATGAGCTGTGATCACAGGGTTATAGATGGCGCCGTAGGTGCCCGCTTCTTGCAAACGCTTAAAGAAATGTTGGAGGAACCAGCGACAAGTTTTATTTAGCGTCGGCAACGCCTTTATGCTGATCCTGGGTTCGGGCCAGTCTCAAGGAAAGCAGTGACCATATTCCTGCCAGGGGAATCGTTGCGCCGGCAATGCCCGAAATAGAAAGGCCTATAGCAGCGAATGCTCCTTCTACTCCTACCCCCGCCAAGTCTCCTCCCCTATAGAGAAACACGTCCACTACTGGCTTGGCTTTGTATTTTTCCGAAGTAGATACGACGCTAAATAGCGTCTCTCTGGCAGGCCTGGCGACAGCGTATCTGGTTGCCCTGTGAACGGCTTGGAAGATTGCCATGACTCCGTAGGCTGTCCATATCGAAAGGGTTGCAAAGCCTAATATTGTCACCGCTGGAAGGATAGAAAGAGTCCATCCAACTCCCAGTCGTTTAATTAAATGAGTGGTTATAAAAAGCTGTGTAATCAGGGTAAGAGCTTGAGCAAGAGCGTCAAACTGTGCAAAGCCAGCGACTCTTTCACTAAACGTATCAGTATTCGTGAAGACTATATTGGCTTGGGCGAAATATATCAGAGTGTTGGAAATGGCCATTAGAATGACATAGAGGCCAATGCCAAGAAGGTATGGAGAGCTTAGTACCGCTCTTAATCCTTCCCAGAACGGCCCATCAACTTCTGGGACTTTCTGGCTGTCAAAGTCCCTGGTGATTGACGAGCTGGGCGCATCACCACCTGTGATGCGGTCCAGCAATAAGACAAGAAAAATGGAAAGGCCAAAGAAGGCTGCTCCAGTGAGCATAAGACCGACTGGTAGGTATGGGGACTCGGTGCTGCTACTGATAATGCTAGTCGCCCATCCCCCAATGAGAGCTCCTAACGTTCCTCCGATGCCGATAAATGCAAATACTCGCTTGCCTTGTTCAACCGTATAGATGTCTACCATGAATGCCCAGAACACGCTCGTCACGAACAGGTTGGCTACGCTGAGCCAAACAAAAAATACATAACCGACCAACCTAGAAAGGTCTGTCTCGGATGAGGAACCAATTAGCCCACCGCCGCTGGCAATATCAAGAATTAAAATGCCAGAAAATAAAAGAAGGCACACAATTACTAGTAGGTATGCTATTGGTATGAATTTTCTTCTATTAGTTCTGGCCACCAGTCCGCCGAAGCAAAGGACCACCACCAGAGAAACTACAGACGTGACCGCAAAAAGCCATCGAAGATCGTTCATTCCGCCTGACACTCCCATAGCTTCACGCACGGGTCGGAGGAAATTGTAGCCACATAGAACAGTGAAGAAATAGGAAGCAGAAAGTAGAACGGGCGGGAGCTCCGTGCGATGTATCGCCAACAGCTTGGATAGTCTTTGCATTATGCTATAAACAATAAATCTAGTGATACCATAAAGTAAACAGGCTGCCGTGCTGTGATGTCTCCGTGCAAAGGGTTTACCTGCACGGATCCCTCGCCTAAATTTTAAGTGAAACCTGGAGCCTAGAGAGGTCTCCCATAGAGGGCTGTCTGAGAACAAGAGAGAATGCGCGTGCCAGAAAATAAATTCGACCTACTTGTGGTAGGAGGAGGACCGGCGGGGTATGTTGCGGCTATAAGGGGCTCCCAGTTAGGAATGCAGGTTGGTTGCATAGAAGAAGAAAACTTGGGTGGGGTTTGTCTTAATGTTGGATGCATTCCGACAAAGGCCATGTTGAGTAGCGCCTTGCTAGTCAACGAATGTCAATCAGCCGAATCGCATGGAATCATCTTTGATGGGCTTGCAAGCAACCTCGCTCCGGCGCAAAAGCGTAGTAGAGATATAGCGGACAAGTTGGCTAGTGGAGTGTCCCATCTCTTCAAGAAGAACAAGATTGAACATATCAGAGGAAGAGGCAGGTTGTTGGGAGGGTCCTCCGTCGAGGTAACGAATTCCGAGGGAGAAACTGACACTTATACATCTGACCACATACTGCTAGCCACTGGATCTAGGCCTAGGGACATTCCTGTTTTGCCAATAGATGAAAAAACTATTTGGTCGTCGACTGGAGCCCTTTTTCAACAGAATGCACCAGCTTCTCTGGCCGTTGTGGGTGCCGGCGCTGTAGGAATGGAGTTTGCCGATATTTATAATGCATATGGAAGTAAAGTAACTGTAATCGAGGCACTAGAGCGTATTTTGCCTATTGAAGACGCTGATTCTTCTAAGGTTCTGCAGAGAAGTTTTCAAAAAAGAGGGGTAGACTTCCATACGGGGGCCACCGTCAAAGAAGCTATTATAAGCCCAGAAGGGGCTAAATTGATCTTTGAAGACAAAAGTGGGAACACTCACGAATTAGATGTAGAGAAAGTACTGTCGGCTGTTGGGAGGGTTCCCAATACTGAAAATTTGGGCCTGAAAGAGGTTGGTGTTGAGGTCAGCTCAGCAGGTTTCGTTATGGTGGACCACCATATGAGGTCGAGTGTTTCGGGTGTCTATGCCATAGGAGATTGTGCTGGAAACCAACTTTTAGCGCACAAGGCTATGCACGAAGGGGTTGTATGTGTCGAGGTAATCGCTGGCGAAAGTCACGCTTCCGTAGATTACGAAAATGTTCCTAACTGTACTTATTGCAATCCAGAGGTGGCTTCTGTGGGGCTAACAGAGGCGCAGGCTCGTGAAAAAGGCCTTGACATTGAAGTGGGGAAATTTCCATGGGTTGGAAATGGCCGGGCTCTAGCTGGAGGACATACGGACGGATTTGTTAAGGTGATAAGGGATAAAGAATATTCAGAAATTCTTGGTGCCCATATAGTAGGCCCCCATGCCACAGAACTAATTGCCGAATTTGTAATTGGTCGTCACTTAGAGTCAACTGTTGAAGAAATGGATAAGGCCATGCATCCACACCCTACCCTGTCGGAGGCTGTTGCCGAGGCAGCGCTTGGAGCCTTGGGCCGTACTATCCATCTCTAAGGGAATACAGCATACCCTAGAGACCACTGGATCAGAATGTTTGGACGACCGGTGTTTTCATTGGAGGCCTGGTGGTAGTGAGATATCTCGGATTTTCAATATTCGCACCAAGGCCTCTCCAATTTTATTGTTCGGCGTAGAAGCACCTGCAGTCATACCCAGGGTAAAAGGCTTTTTTGGCAACCAGTCTTTCTCAACGACTTGTTCGGTGTCTGCACCAACATCCGGCTTATGTCTAATGGTAGAAGTTTCCAGGTCTATGCAGCTGGCATCTTCTATATGGTAAGTTCTTGTGAACTGTCTGCATAGGTGGGCTAGATGATCAGTGTTTGAAGAATTATAGCCACCAATGACTAACATCACCTGTGGAGGACCGTCGTCCATCAATTCCCGCACTGCGTCTTGTCGCTCCTGAGTAGCAGAGCAAATGGTGCCAAAGGAGCGGAAATGTTCCTCGGCGTATGCCTCGCCAAGGCCGTCTGCCATGGCTTTCCTAACCCGAGCCCCGAGTGCCATTGATTCACTGGCGAGCATAGTTGTTTGGTTGGCTACACCTATCTTCTTCAAATCTCTGTCGGGGTCAAAACCTGCCGTGGCTTTCTCTAGGAAATGCTGTGTGAACTCTGTTTTGGACAACGCTCCAGCTTCTCCTGTTATGTAGTCACAGATGATTTCAGCTTCCTTTATATCCCGCACAATGATGTATCGCCCATCGGAGTATTTTCCAACCTGGGATGCAGTTGCTCTAGATTCTTCATGATAGTGCTTGCCATGTATCAGGGCTGTGAAGCCATCTTTTGCGTAGCCTTCCACTCTCTTCCACACTAGCAATACCGACCCGCAGGTTGTATCGACTAAGATACAGCCAATGTCTCGCAATGTTTTGAGGTCATGAAGTGTTACTCCAAAAGCTGGCAAAATGACTACGTCTTCCTTGGTTAGTCCTGAAAAATCAAACACCCCAGAACTAGTAGGTTGGATGAAATCCATTTCCATATCTCTCAAGCGTTGATTGACATGTGGGTTGTGAATGATTTCTCCAACCAATTGGATTCTCCGGTCGGGAAATTTGTGTCGAGCTTCATAGGCATAGTCAATAGCCCTGTCGACGCCATAGCAAAAACCAAATTCTTGGGCTAGATGTACCGTCACGTCACCCAACATTTCCTTGTGGCCCTTGTCTCGTATCCTTTGAATCAAGCCTGAATGATATTCAGCGTCGATTAAGGGCTGTACCTGCGACTTTAATCCGAATCCCTTTCGGAAGTAGTTGTTTGTCATTTCTCCCCGTATCACATGTAGTCTTTTTTGGCTTATCACTGCTAAGGCTACTTCCAAGTTAGCAGGCCTAGAAGAATCTAAGGGATTTGTGGTCTAATGCACTACTATTAAAGAACTAGAGAGGCCTTTGAGTATAGCCGTGAACGTGATATGTTCGAGTCCATGGACAATCCGACACATTTTCTTGAGAAGTTGCTTGACGCACCAGGCCCGTCGGGGTTTGAGCGCAGGGCAGCAGAGGTATGGCGAAAGGAAGCTGAAACCTTTGCTGATTCGGTTGGGACTGACGTGGCGGGAAACACTTCTGCAAAGATCAATCCAGATGGGTCCCCATGTGTTATGATGGCGGGTCATATCGACGAAATAGGTTTTCAGGTTACCCATATGGACAAGCAAGGGTTTTTGTATTTTGCTGGTGTTGGGGGATGGGACCCCCAAGTTGTTGTGGGACAAAGAGTGCGGATTTTGACCAGCCAGGGTGACTTGATAGGGGTTGTAGGGAAGAAAGCGATTCACCTACAGAAACCGGAACAGAGAAAAAAGGTTTCCCAACTGAGCGATCTGTGGATTGATATAGGGGTGACCTCTAGAGAGGAAGCTCAAGATTCAGGAGTAAGGGTGGGGGATCCCATGGTGGTAGATTGTTCCATGGTCCGAATGAAAGGAGATCGTATCTCTAGCAGGGCTATAGACGATAGGGTTGGGGCTTACGTTGTCCTGGAAGCCTTGCGACTCATAGGGGACGCCACAACGGATAGTTGTGCGGTGGCTGTAGCCACTGTGCAGGAGGAAATAGGAGGCGGTTCTGGAGGAGGAGCGCGAACTAGCTCTTTCGCATTGCGTCCAGACGTGGCCCTTGTGGTTGACGTAACATTCAGCACGGATGTACCAGATATATCTAAGAAAGAACTGGGAGATCACAGCCTCGGTGGGGGTCCTGTTCTTAGCCGAGGCTCTGCAGTTCATCCTGTCGTTTTCGAACGGTTGGCAGCGGCAGCGGAATCAGAAGACATTCCCTATACTATTCAGGCTGCGCCCAGAGCGACCCGGACAGATGCAGATTCCATTTACATGAATAGAGCGGGTGTGCCGACGGGGCTTATTTCCATACCTAACAGGTACATGCATTCGCCAAATGAGATGATCAGCCTCGCGGACCTAACTAACGCAGCCAGGCTAATTGCAGCATTTGTGCTGGGTCTTGGCAAAGACACTGATTTTACGCCACTTTGATAGACTATGAGAAGTGGGGGTTGCATGTTGTACTTGAGTGGCTTGACCTGAAGGGCTCCCTTGCCTACCCTTTTCCGACTGTAGGGTGGTTTGATTAATAGAGTTTGCTAAAATTTATCACAAGGCTAGCGTGGAATGTTTGATGTCAATGAGGTGGTTGGAGAGCTACAAGGCTTAAGGGAAGAGGGCTATCTTTCCGACGCCCTACTGCGTCGTGCAGTGAGAAGTATTTTTAGTTCGGAGGAACGTTTTGATTGGGTGGGGATTTATTTGCTGCGGTCAGAAGAAAATGTCCTCTGGCTTCATAACTACCTTGGCGACCCGACTCCCCATGCAACAATTCCGGTGGGAGAAGGGGTCTGTGGAATGGCTGTTGCCAATAACGAGAACATTAATGTTCCTGATGTTACGCAAAACGACAACTATCTGTCCTGTAGTCCAAAGGTAAAGTCGGAGATGGTTGTTTTAATCCGCGGAAATGATCAAATATTTGGACAAATCGACATCGATAGTCATCAAGACGCGGCTTTCACGGACGAAGATCTCGCCGCCCTAGAAGAGGTAGCAGAAAAACTAGCTGAGCAGATGGTACAAGAACTAACCCTCTAATTGCAGGCGCAACGACTACTGTTTCATTGGACATAGCTCAAGGCGAACACAACGTTCAAGTGGTCGCTAAATTACTGAAATGTACTCACAAGGCTAAAAAAGATTTGCCCGTCGTTATTTGATCGAGCCCCTCTAGCCTGAGCTCCAGAATCATAGCTGTCTACAAAAGAAAATTGGATCGCTATGCTCTGGCTCAACTGTAATGAAACACTTTGTCTTGAGCTGAGTGTAAGGCTAGAGAATCTCTTTAATTCTGGTTCCATAGATATGTCGCTTTCAATTGTGAGACGACCGTCACGAAGCTCTTTAGCGAAGGCAAACCCCGCCGACCATTTTCCGACCATTTTTCTTTCGATAAGAAATAGCTCTTCTTCGAGAGGAATGGTTTTTTCAGCCAATAGAGCAAAACTGAACTCAGTCTCCATTCCCTGGAACTCTCGTTCATATTTTCCTCCTGCACCCATGTTGTAGCGCAAGTCAATCTTTTTCTCATAAGCAGATTCAATTTTCCCAAGAAGAAATCCCTTGAAGGCAGACCCCGCTTCAAAATCGACGTCAGAGGTGACTTCCCAAGCCCTTTTGCTCATCACGGTTTCACCTTGTTTATTAGCCGACTCGCCATAGGCAAAAGCAGCGCGACCGGTCAGATTCAAGAGACCAGTGTCTGCTTCGCCAGACAGCGCTGTTGTTACAGCGAATTGGCTAGTATTGCCAAAAAATGCAGAAGCGCCGAGCTCTCCCTTCGCCTCCCAAATCGGAAGAGAGTTTACGTCTACTATAACAGTGGGGGAGTCTGATTGCGCTAATATAGGCCCTGCTAAGAGTGTGAAAAATATAGCTTTAAAGGGGGTTGGCCATATGAGCATTTTCTGGTTCGGAAGAGATAGGTTCTTTTGGAATATTTTTACCACTCTGCACTCCAGGCAGTGTTCCACCAGGTCGCTCATTTAGAAACCCCTTGCAAGCCTAACGTAACCTCTAGAGGTTATGATAAACCAAATTTATAAAGAAGGAAAACGTCAGCAATTAGAAGTGGAGGGTCGGCTGGTGAGTAACATAGACGAACAAAGGGTAAATGGTCTAACCGTGAAAATTGACCGGGACCTTTGTGTTGGTTTTGGGGACTGTATAGATCTGGCGGAAACTGTGTTTGAATTTGATGAAGAGAATATAGCTGTGATCAAAGAAGAGATTGACATTAAGGTATTTGACGAAGAAAGCTTTCTGGAGGCTTGTAGAGCCTGTCCGGTTGATGCGATTACAGTCTTGGACGGTAACGGTGAGCAGGTGGCACCCTGACTAGCAATAATAAACATAGTGGGGAGTGGTATCAAATATGAGAAAAATCCGCACCTATCAGGAAGTGAGCCATACCACGGAATCTGAACTTCTTGAACAAGTGATCGAGCAACAAGAGCGACTTGCCGATCGTCTATCTCAGGTGAAACGGCTAATTGCAATAGCAAGCGGGAAGGGTGGTGTGGGAAAAAGTGCAATAACAGCAAATCTGGCTGTCGGCCTGGCAAAGAAAGGGTTTAAGGTTGGTGCTACTGACGCAGATTTGAACGGCCCTTCCCTGGGGAGGATGCTGAATGTTTCGGGTGCCAAGCTGAGAGATTCTGCAGATGGAGTAGAGCCAGCAATGAGTCCCGATGGTGTGAGTGTAATGTCTATGGAGTTACTTCAGAACGAGGCGGACGCCCCCCTCAAATGGAGAGAGCCTTCATTGGGTGGGTTCATTTGGCAGAGCAGCCTGGAGACAGGGGTTTTGAGGGAGTTTCTTGGGGATGTAGTGTGGGGAGATCTCGACGCCCTTTTAATCGATGTTCCTCCTGGGACAGATAAGATCAAGAGGCTACTAGAGTTGCTTCCAAGTCTCGACCTAATGCTTTTGGTAACCACCCCCTCAGAAACAACCAGATTTGTAGTTGCAAAATCTATTCGCTTGGCTCAGGAGGCGATGATAGAAAATATTGGTTTAGTGGAGAACATGGAGTCGCATGTTTGCCCATCGTGTGGCCATGCCTCCAGACTTTTTGGCACTGGCCAGGACCTTGAAGAGGATTCCGAGGAAACATTGTCCCTATGGGGAAGGATACCGTTTGATCCGAGATTGGGCGCTTCTACTGACCAAGGAAAGTCTTTGATCAGAAGAGAACCCGATTCAGCGACTGCTTTAGCCTTGGAAGACCTGTTGGAACGGGTTAGCAAGTATATCAAAGGAGGCCAAGGATGAAATTTCTATGTATTGCCTGTGATACAGTTATGGATTTTGCTGAACGTCAGATTCCAGGGGATGGCACCCTAGCGGCTGTTTTTGAATGTGGTTCTTGCGATAGAGAGGTGGCCATGCTAACAAACCCAATGGAAACCCAACTGGTATCTAGTATGGGCGTGAAGATTGGTGGAAGAGAGGTGCCAGCACAGCCAATGGAGCTTGCCCGGACCTCAATGGAAGGAGGAAGCGAGGACGTATTCGATCCGACCGACGAACCCGTACAGGACCAGACAGCACATCCACTGAGAGTGACCTGGACATCGGAAGCAGTGGGACGGTTAGACAATGTTCCCAGCTTTGTAAGAGGGATGGTCAAGAGGATTTATACGGACTGGGCTCAGCAAAATGGCGTTAACGAAATGAACCCAAAAATAATGGATCGGGCTCGATCGGAACTCGGCTTAGAGGGCATGTAGCATTTGTTTAAGATCAATTCACTTTCCTATAAATACCTCTCTGGCAGAGAGGGATTGCGGGATGTTTGCATGGAGGGTGTTGCAGGGGACCGAATCGTTCTTATGGGCCCTAATGGCTCAGGGAAAACCACTCTTCTTAGTGCACTCGCCACAGAGCTTAACAGCAAGGGCTCTGTCGAAGTGCTGGGCCACTCGGCAGATGAGAACCTCCAAGAAGTCAGGCGAAGGATAGCTTTTGCTGGAGACCGCCCAGTGCATTTAGAAGAGCTAAGCGGCATTGAGAATGCTCAATTGTTTGCCGATCTATACGGCCTTGAGCGGCAGTATGCTGAGTCCGTTCTGGACAACTTGTTTACGAGATTTGGCTTGTCCAAGGTGAAACATTTTCCTGTTAGCTCATACTCCCATGGGATGAAAAAGAAACTACAACTTGTGGAAGGTTTCGTGCATAGCCCGGAGCTGCTGATACTAGATGAACCGACGCTGGGCTTAGACCCCCTGAGCTTAGAGGAATTTATAGATTTTATTGTCCAGTTTAAGAAAGGCTGTGTAGTCATGGCCACCAACGATCCTTTAGTGGCAACGAAAGTTGCGACTTCGGTGGTATTCCTCATGGATGGAAGCGTTGTTGCTAAAGGATCCCCACAAGAGCTACTGGATCAACTTGATGAAGAAGTTAAAGTGGAGATATGGACATCGGGGTCCGAACAAAAGATTACTAGTTTGGAGTCGGATGGAATGGTAGCCCGTGTTTCCCCTGATAAAATAGTGGCCAATATGCCCTCTGACGTAGCACCTCTGCCCGAACTAATGAAAACCATTCTACGAGCAGGCTTTGAAATCTCTAGGGTAGAAATAGCAAGGCCAGACCTGAGTGATGTTTTTCTCATGCTAACAGGAAGGTCGCTCACAGAAGAGTCTGCAGTGGCGAGAGAACAGCTAACGTGACGATAATGAAGGCCGAATGGCGGCTAGCTATTAGGAATAAGCGGTTGCTCTTTTTTAATATTTTAGTGCCAATTGTATTCATAGCACCAGTGATTCTGAGTGGTGCGCCTGGCGTTCATGTTACTGTCATACTTGTTGTCCTCTTTGCATTGTTTTCAACTTTTGGATCTAGTATTCCTCTTATCAGGGATAAGGAATCCGGTCTGCTCCAGAGGTATGTGATGACGGGAGTGAACCCAGGGTTTTTGCTACTCCAAAGGACCTTAACCTTCGCTTTGATCGATTTCTTGCAACTAGTGCCTGCTCAAGTTTTAATAATCATCGTCACAGGCAGCAATTTTGGTGAAATGTCACTTTTCATAGCGATGGTTTTACTAGCTTTGATTGCTGGTAATTTGTTTGGAGTCCTTGCAGCTTCAGCTTCCAGGTCCATAGCCGAAGGAGCCTTGTTTTCCAGCTTACTTGCTCTTTACATGATCCATCTTGCTGGAGTTTTTCGAGTGGCTGTTCCTGGAAGTTGGGTTTCTATCTTGGAGCCCTGGATCCCATTTCGCCCTTTATACCTCAGTGTGAGAACAATTGTTTTAGGGGCTGAGCCAGTGATGGGCGCAGATTTGGCACCACCCCTGTTCTTTATATTGGTCCTGATAATGGGTACATATTTTAGGGGAAAAGTTTTTTTGGGAGCAGCAAATAGATAGAATCCTAGTCGAGGGCGTTTTAGAGCATAGCATGCTAGTCTAGTAGCCTTGCAATGAGCCCTTCTCGGCGAAGCTTTTAAGTGGTTGTATATGCAACATATGGTAGGGATGGCCTAGCTTGTGCTTTTTGTCACAAGCAGCTAGTTTTATGTGTGAAAAAATGAGGTATCTACTGCATAAAATAGGCAGGTTTAGTTGGGGAAGCGGAAGGCCACAGATTTCTGTTTATAACCACCCTGTTAGTGTAATGAAATCCGTTGGTTTTCCAGGTTAAACATAAACATCCTTGACCGGAATTAGGTGGCAGGGATGATTCGAGGCTAAGAGTATGTACAGTGAAGTTTTTGTTCCGATCGATAACTCAGACCACTCTCATTGGGCCGTAGATAGAGCGGTTGAGATCTGTAAAAATTCTGGTGGTAGCATTGTCGGAAACCACGTATACGCAGCTCGTCTGCACGATGTTCGTTTCCGACAGCTGGAAACTGGACTTCCTGCACAATTCCAAACTGCTCAAGAAATCAAACGGCAACGCAAGGTACATGACAAGCTCATTGAGAAGGGCTTGCAGTTGATTTCTGACTCCTTTTTGGATCAAACTGCCAAGATATGCTCAAAAGCAGGGGTTCCCCTTACTAGGCAATTGCTAGAGGGCATTAATTATGAAGAGATCATAAGGGAAGCTAATAAGGGGGCTGGTAGGCTTCCTAGTCTCATTGGGTTCGACCCAAACATTGCTGATAAATATGATGGTGGTGAGAACGTACGCAGTGACGTTAAGCTCGGAGATGATGGCCGGATCGTGGCTGAAGATGAGGACCCAGAAGAAAAACTGGCTGGCTCGAGCGGCCGTGAATATGACTTGATGGTCATAGGCGCTCACGGGATCGGGATCCAACCACTTTCTCAGCTGGGAGGGATGGTTTCCAGGGTCATACAGCACGTAGAGAAGGACATCCTGATAACAAAAGACGATAGGCCTCTGAGAGAAGGATCGTGGATGGTCTGTGTAGATGGGTCCTCCTATTCTTATAAAGCGATGCGCCAAGCCTTGGAAATGGCCCGGGACTTCAAGGCTAAACTTTTTGTCTGCTCAGCTTTCGACGTGGAATATCATCATTCTGTTTTTGGTAACATCAAAGACATTCTTTCTGTGCAAGCTTCAAAGGTTTTTAAATTTGAAGAACAGGAGGAACTTCACAATAATATCATAGACAAAGGACTACTCAAGCTGGCTCAAGCCAACTTGAAAAGAGCTGAGATAATGGCGGAGGAATTCCCAGATGTGGAGATAGAGACACAGATTCTTATAGGGAAGCCATTCCAGTGTATCCTTCAGTGGATAGAAGAGATTGATCCTAGCCTCTTAATCCTATCTAGGCACGGCAATCACCGAATTGAAGGAACTGATATGGGCTCTCAAGTATCAAACCTTTGTCGACTAGCCCCTGGGAATATCTTAGTGACAAGCACCTTAGGTGTGCGACCAGATGACATTCCTTGGATTGAAGAAGACGGTGAATCTGGACTGGAGTGGGCGCCTGATGCAGAGGTGCGCATTTTGAGGGTTCCTCCCTTTGCGCTGGGGATAGCTAGAAAAGCTGTAGAAGAGTTTACCATGGACAATTACGGGCCTGGAGCGAACGGGACATATAAAATAGAGGCGAACGGTTCGGGTTCCCGGTCCCTTGAAGCGATTGAGACCGAGCCAGAAGGCGAATCTGTCCCTCCCTTAGGGAAGGATGGGATGCCGATGGTTACAGGTGATCGTTTGGACGAGGCTATTAAGAAGCTGCTACCTACCCATATGCAATTGATAATGGGCATAGGTACGGCAGAGGAGTTGGTACTAGCCGAAGTGAAGGCCGAAGAAGCAATGAAGCGGACTCTGGTCCAGGGTCTTGACCTCGACCCCGACCCCGAGGTAGCCATGATAGAAACCACCTGTCCATACACTGGCCATGTTACCACAAGAGAAAGAATTTCAACAGATCCTGTTCAGTGGACCCAAGAGGCTTTCGAGAGACTTGACCAGGTTCCGCTAATAGCCCGGCCTCTGGCCAGGAACACGGTTGAGAGGTTCGCGCGTGAGAATGAATTCTGGCGAGTGACAACTATGGTAATGGACGAGAATAAACAAGCTATGATCGAGGCGGACGAGTTCGATTTGGACACAATGTTAGTCATGTTTAAAGAGCTTCAGACAAAACAGCTTAAAGCGGCCGCTGAAGGCATAGATGGAATGACTCCCGAGATGAGGAAATTCATTGACGAAGCAAAGGCCAGCGGAGTGACGAGGTGTCCTATTAGGGACGTTGAGGAGGCTGCAGAAGACTGTCCAGTTGATCTCAATATGGTTTCACCGAAGGACGCCAAGTCTGCCATAAAGAAGTTTATGGATGCGGAGAACAATAAGGCGTGAATCCAACCTCAGGCACAGCGATACTATCCGAAGATACAGCAGTGGCCCCAGCCCAAAGGTCAGGCGACTCCTATATTCCCCACATCGTTGCATGGAACCTGACGAAGAGGTGCAACCTGGCCTGCGCGCATTGCTATATTTCCGCCGGATCTTGGCATGCTCAAGAAACCGAGCTTTCTACGGAAGAGTGTATGCGAATACTTGATGAGATTTTGAATGTGAATTCAAATCCGATGTTGATTCTGACAGGAGGAGAACCACTGCTGCGAGATGACCTTGAGGCCATTGCAGAAGAGGCTTCCTCCAAAGGTGCTACTGTGGTAATCGGAACAAATGGAACTGGCCTCACAGAGGCTAGGATCGATTCACTTATGAAATCGGGTGTGAAGGGGGTGGCGGTCAGTATCGATTCACTTAGTGCCAAGTACCACGATCGCTTTCGGCATGGAGGGGGAGCTCTCAGTGAGACACAGGAAGCAATAAGCCGATGCGCTGAAAAGAGTCTGGATTTTGTAATACAAACGACGGTGACCAGTGGTAATCGACATGAGTTGAAAGATCTTGCTAAATGGTCAGCTGACGCGGGAGCAATTTCATTCAACGTATATTTCGTTGTTCCAACGGGGAGGGCTGAACGAATGAAGGGAATGAGTTCAGCTGAAAATGAAGAAGTGTTGGCAGAGCTGGTTGTTTTGGAAAAAGAATATAGGGGAACCATGATGATTCGGTCTAAGTGCCAACCACAAATAATGCGACACGTTTTTGAAGAGTCGGCCGACTCTCCCCTCCTTAATTATGAGACTCGTTGTCCCTGCGGCGTTCACTATGTCAGGATTACCCCAGAGGGTAAGGTAACTCCGTGTCCCTATATGCCCTTAATTGCGGGAGACCTTCTAACTCAAAGCTTTAAGGAAATTTGGGAAACATCTCCAGTTTTCACCGATTTGCGAGAGGGCGATCTCTCCGGTCGTTGTGGTCGCTGTGAATATAAAGAGGTGTGTGGTGGTTGCAGGGCTAGGGCTTACGCGGACACTGGGGACTATCTGGGCCCTGATGATTCCTGTGCGTATGACCCTGTGGGGGACAAACCCTTGGTCACCTCAAGAGTTGGAAAATCTTATGGTCAAAAGGCAGAAGAGGGCAATATAGAATGGACCTCAGAGGCTTATGAAAAAATGGAAAAAATACCAAGTTTTGTCCGGGGCGTTGTTGTCGAACGACTTGAAAAGTATGCGAAAGACAAGGGGTATGAGTTAATAGACATGGAGGTTATGAAGAAGGTCCGAGAAGATATGCCAGTAGATTTTTCAAAGAAGCGACCTTTCTTTTTAGGTAGAGGAGGTAGGGCTTAATGGCTATTCTGTCGATGAAAATTAAGAAGGCTGGATGCTCGGTTGGAGGCGTGATTTGTAAACGCGTTCTGTCTTGGACAGCTTTGGCTGTTTGCGGGGTTCTGGCTCAGCTTGCAATTCCTGAACTGTTGCTGGCTCAAGCAACTGAAGGTGCTCGTCAGTACGGGGAGTTCCCACTTATTGGCAGCAGAGCAGCGATTTGGATTGCAGCTCAAGTTCATCTATTGTTCGCTGCTTTTGTGCTGGGTGTGCCTATGTTCGCTGTGGTGGCTGAGGCAGTGGGGATATTTGGTGGAGATAAAAAGTACGATAAACTAGCGAAGGAATTCACCAGATTATTGCTGGTGGCGTATTCAGCCACTGCGATTTGGGGGGCTATTTTATCCTTTCTGCTAGTTACTCTTTACCCTGGACTATGGCTCTATCTGGTCGAAATCTTTCAGGTTTCCATGTGGGTTTATGTGGGTCTGTTCTTCTTCGAGTCTTTCACCCTTTATTTGTATTACTATGGATGGGATCTGTGGAGTACAGGGCGAGCGAAGTGGGTACATTGGACCCTTGGTATCATGCTCAATGTGTGGGGGACCTTGGTGATGTTTATCGCCAACTCTTGGCTCACTTACATGATGAGTCCACCAGCAGATGTCACGCCTGATACTGCTCCTGGAATGGTTCAATTTTGGAGTGCTTTCGCGAATGCAACTTGGATGCCCATTAATATTCACAGGATTATTGCAAACGTTGTGTTTGGTGGAGCCATCGTAGGCGCATATGCAGCGTATCGATTTTTGGTTGCCAAGACTGACGAAGAAAGAGCTCACTATGACTGGATGGGCTACATAGGAAACCTTATAGCTATTGGCGCCTTGATCATCTTGCCATTTGCTGGCTATTACCTTGGTAGAGAGATTTATGAATTCAACCAGCAAATGGGAATCACCATGATGGGTGGCTTCATGAGTTGGCTATGGATTATACAGGCGTTTTTAATTGGAGTACTATTTCTGGCTGGCAACTATTATCTCTGGGTAGGTATGGGGCGTATTCCTGGGGCCGAACGCTTCACGCCTTATACTAAGTACATGTTGGTCGTGCTCGTTGTTGGTGTGATGGTGTGGGCGACACCTAACACCATGATTGCGGATAGGGAGGAAATTGCTGCCATGGGAGGAACCCACCACCCATTTCTGGGGGTTCTTGGAGTGATGAGTGCAAAGAATACAGCCGTCAATCTCATGATTCTGACAACTTTTCTATCTTTTCTGCTTTATCGCAGAGCTAATTCACGTCCCACTGTTGATTGGGCTAAAACAGCTACGCTCGTGCAAGGTGCTTTGTTTGTTATATCGTCTATCATAGTCGTTTTTTATGGTGTCTATGGCTATTTCGTGCCAGCAATCGTTAGGATAGGATTTTCTGTGTACCAAGTACTGGCAGTGCTAGCGACAATTGTTGGAGTGATTGCCATCGATATCTTTATGTTGCGAGGTGCTGAATCCAGGGGTGATATCCAATGGGGACAAATGCCACCCAGGTCACAGTATGCTCTTTTCATTTTAGCTGTGACTTTCACATGGTTAATGGGGCTGATGGGATTTGCACGCAGTGGGATCCGACAGCATTGGCATGTCTGGGAAGTAATGCGAGACACCAGTAGTGAAGCAGCTACTCCAGCTCTTGGATATGCGGCCATTGTCATCTCTGGTTGCGTTTTGATTTTCTTTGCTTTGGTCTCCTTCATCTTTTGGCTTGGTGGTTTAGCAGAAAAGGGTTCACAAGTAAGTGCTGACAAGGGTGAGATGAGTGGTGACAGGGAATTTGCACAGTGAAAGAGAAAGAGGGGTTTATCGGATTGTTGAATAACACTAGGGGCATGTTGTGCTAGCAGAAAATTTAAAGATTATCGGAGTTGTTGTGGGAACGATTGGTGTCTTCACTTTACTGGCAAACTCAATCCCCCAAGTACAGTCTGAGGTTCCACAAGACTTAAGTTTTGGGGCAGATGTTAGTGCAGCCGAACTAACAGCTTCTGGTGAATTGTTGTACGGATCGGCTGGTGGTTGTACTGCTTGCCATGGTCTTGGCACTAGGGCGCCCAACCTTTTGACTGCAGATGGTAGCGAAGGTCCCATTGGTGCACGTTGCGATGATCGAGTTCCAGGTGAAAGCTGCAAGGAATACCTGTACCTGGCTATGGTAGAACCCAATGTGTTTTTGGTTGATGGATACAGCCCCATAATGCCAGACATGAGGCGCTCTCTTTCCAACGAGCAGATATGGGCTATTGTGGCATATCTGGAGGCGCAAGGAGGGGAGGTTACAGTGACTGGAGCAGACATAAATCAAGGAGGGGGTGAATCTGGTTCAGGTGCTTCCACTGCAGTTGCAGCTAACAGCGCTGCTGGCCCAGCGAGCACTTCGACTGATCCGATGGATATATTGAACGGCAATGCGTGTTTGGGGTGTCATATCCTTGACGGAGCAGGTGCTCCGATTGGCCCCAGTTTTGATGGGATTGGTTCAAGATTGTCTGCGGAGTATATACGTGAGTCGATCTTGGATCCAGGTGTTAGTGCTTCGGAAGGCTTCGAAGAATCTTTGGGTATGATGCCCGCCATGTACGGAGATCAGATGACGGCACAGCAGTTGGAGAATGTAGTGACTTTTCTGGTAAATAGACGGTAGGTTGGATATTAAATGAGGAAATATTTTAGTGGGCCATTAGGCCAATCGGTAGTGATTTTGGGGGTGAGTTATCTCATCCTGGAATATGGCATAGCATATATTCCTCCTCTCTTTGGGGTTGAAAGTGGACCCGTCCCAGATTCGGTTTTATTGCAATACATGGCCACTGTTGCCATAGGAATTTTACTTTGGGTGAGTTTCAATGAAAATGCATGGGAGGAATTTAAGGCGCCCCTCCATGCTGCTATGGTAGAGCCTCGCCAGGGGAAGGTCCGTGTTGCCCTGATTTTGTTGGTTCCATTGCTGGTGGGCTTGATGACTTTCAATTCTGTTAGGCCCTCAATCGCTGCTCCTCCTAGCCTGCGATCCATCCACCCTGCTCCACCAGGGCAGATTGACTTTCAGGGAAGTACTATGGAGTTGGCGGGTGTGGAGAACCCACTCCGGACCTCTGGTTCTCTAGAGGACCATTACTTGGAAGGAAGGAGGGTTTATTACCAGAATTGTATGGCCTGCCATGGTGATGCCTTGGCTGGTAGGGGTCATTACGCTCAGGGATTTAATCCAGGTCCTGCTAGCTTCCAAGATGTAGGTACCATAGCACAGCTGACGGAAAGTTATGTATTCTGGCGTGTTGCAAAAGGTGGTCCAGGGCTACCGAACGAAGGAGCACCTTGGAACTCGGCAATGCCAGCATGGGAGGATTTCTTGACCGAAGATGAGATTTGGGCAGTCATTCTCTTCATGTATGAACAGGCAGGACATGAGCCTCGTACTTGGGAAGAAGAAGGAGAGGAGCATTGATGTCTATATCAAAGAGCAGTATGGCATTATTGGCATTTGGTCTAGCCATGATGATCCCCCAGAGACTCGATGCGTTGCAGGAGGATGACCAGCTGGGGAAGGTCACGTATGATCGCTGGTGTTCTGAGTGCCATGGTGTCGACGGCAGTGGCAATGGATCAGCGGCTGGGTATATGCTTCCGCGACCGAGGGACTTCACTTTGGCTCTTTATAATATTCGCACTACAGCGAGTGGAGACCTTCCTACAGACGAAGATCTATTAAGAGCTATCAATATGGGTGCACCAGGGACGGCTATGCCCCCCTGGGACGATGTTTTGACTGAACCAGAAAAAGAAGCCCTGATACAATATATCAAAACTTTCTCGAGATTTTTCTCTCCGGATGAGAATCCAGTACCACTGGACCTGGGGAGCCCAACGGGAGTTACGGAAGAGGTTATAGCAGAGGGCAGGAGACAGTACGAGGCCATTGAGTGCTGGAAGTGTCATGGTGATCAGGGTCGTGGTGACGGGGAGTCCGCACCAACACTGATGGACGACACAGGGTTTCCAATTGCAGCTGCAGATTTAACAGAAAATTGGTTTTTCAATGGCGGTGCAGAAGTAGAGGACATTTATAGAGCTTTAAGGACTGGGCTAGACGGCTCTCCAATGCCAAATTTTTCAGATGTTCTCAACGCCGGAGTCATCACTGATGAAGAGTTGTGGGCTATAGCACATTATGTGCGAAGTCTCGCTCCCGAGGATGCTCCAGGAATTTCCGAAGTTGTTCAGGCCAAGTTGCTAGATGACGAGGGGGCTCAGGTGGCTACATCAGCTGATGATGAGGCCTGGGCAGAAATTGAAGCGACATATATACCACTTGTAGGACAGATCATAGTAAAGCCCCGGTGGTTCGATCCAAGAGTGGATGGTGTGTGGGTCAAGGCCATGCACAACGGTAGCGATATTAGCATCATGGTGAGCTGGAGCGATCCCAATAATAGCCCAGATCCGCTGTGGTCTGACTGGCAGTCTCAGGTAGCTACAATTATGGAACCCAAAGAAGATCCGAGTAATAATATGGGTGAAAATCCAGATCAATTGGTGGTGCAGTTTCCAATGCAAATGCCAGAGGGTATGGAGCGTCCATATTTTCTGAAGGGTGACAGTCGTCGGCCAGTCTATTTGTGGGAGTGGAAAAGTGATAGGATGACTGCTCTGGAAGGAGAGGCTCGTGGGATAGGCACCGAAAATTTTCAGACGGAAGGTCAAGATGTCAGCGTAGATGCCATCCATAGGGATGGACAGTGGCAAGTGATATTTACGAGACCTCTACTCACTTCGGATGAAAATGATTTAGATTTCGTAACTGGTGAAGCTATTCCAATGAGCTTTTTTGCTTGGGATGGTAACAATGGTGAATCTGGTAATAGGGGGTCGTTAAGTTCTTGGTATTTTCTACTACTGGAAGAACCGATATCGACCAGAGTTTATGTGGCGCCTCCGATAGCAGTGTTGATTGCGGGGGCTTTAGGATTTTTGATGGTGAGAAGGGTTCAAAGACGTGAGATGAAATTATTAAGAAGTTAAGGAAACCATTTAAAGCGCTCATTGAAGCGGAGGAATCATGTTTGTTCTAGGAAAGTATGGGAAGCTGTTTAGCGTTATTCTTTTATCTACTTTAATCATTGTGGGTTGTGGGGGTGGTGATGGCGGTTCGGAAAGTGCTGGGTCGTCTGCTACATCTTCAGGGGCTGTGGCGGAGAATCCAGTGGATCCTTCTACGGCTGGGAATATCTCTGGTTCGGTGGCTTTCGAAGGTAGTGCTCCAGCTATGGATGCCATTGATATGAGTGCAGAGCCTGTTTGCGCTGATAAGCATGCAAATACGCCTATGGCCCAATCAGTAGTGGTAAACGACAATGGCACGCTTGGTAATGTGTTTGTTTATGTAAAAGAAGGTAGTGCTATTGAAGGTATGCAGTTTCCAACTCCAGCAGCTGTCCTACTAGATCAAGATGGGTGTATATATACTCCACACGTTATGGGAGTGATGGTTGACCAAGAAATCACAATTAGAAACAGTGATGGGTTACTCCACAACATCAATGCAACGCCCACCGAGCAACGAGGCTTTAACACAAGCCAACCTGTTAGTATGGACACTTCACAGGATTTCGGGACTCCTGAGGTGATGATCCCTCTTAGGTGTGATGTTCATAGCTGGATGACTGCATATATTGGCGTAGTGAGCCACCCATTCCACAGCGTATCCGATGGTAGTGGGAGCTTTAGCCTCTCTACCCTTCCCGAAGGGGAGTACGTAGTGGAAGCTTGGCACGAACAGTATGGAACACAGACACAAACGGTCACCGTGACCGCTGGAGGAACCACTGATGTTACCTTTACATTCAGTGCTGATATGGCGAACGCGGTTGTGCCAATGGGGGCGCCTATTGATCCCCATGATCATTCTGTGTTGGCTGATCACCAGTAAGGTAATTTTTCAGTACGGCTGTTGTAGAACCTAAAAGGGAGAGAATTCCTGGATGAATTTGTCGTGGCTTATGCCGGAAAGCGTATCTACGTTTGGGCCGGCTTTAGATAACCTCTATTACGTCATCCTGTGGATCACAGGAATAGTATTTGTTGTCACTGAGGTGATACTTGTTTATTTCATGATCAAGTACAGACATAAAGAGGGTAGAAAAGCTGAGTATATCGAAGGTAGTAGCAAGGCTGAGTGGATCTGGACTTCGGCAACAGCTGTAATAGTCATAGCTATAGCGTTCTATTCAAAAGGAATCTGGGACGAAATTCGGCATCCAGATATGTTTCCAGAAAACGCTTATGAGCTAAATGTCACGGCTAGGCAATATGAGTGGAATGCTTCCTACGCAGGACCGGACGGAGTGTTAGGTACTGCTGACGATGTTTTGTCAAGAAATCAGGTCCATATCCCAGTCAATGAGCCCGTGATAGTGAACTTGGAGTCGGAGGATGTCATTCATTCATTCTTTCTTCCAGAATTTAGGGTGAAACATGACGCTGTGCCTGGCGCTGTTTGGCCAATTTGGTTTGAGGCTACACAGACAGGAGAGTTCCCGCTTGCTTGTGCGGAGCTCTGCGGGCTCGGTCATTACCGAATGGGTGGTACTCTGATTGTTCATTCAAGAGAAGATTTTGACAACTGGCTTTCCGAGATGCAGATGGAAGCGGAGGACGGAGAATGAGTAACCATATAGGAGACGGCCACTCAGAAGGTCATCATGACCAGGGTTTTATTAAGACTTATATTTTTTCTACAGATCACAAAATGATCGCTAAGCAGTTCCTAATTACCTCGCTGCTATTTCTGGCTATCGGTGGCATTCTTGCTGCAATGATTCGGTGGCAGCTTGGATTTCCAGGTCAGCCTTTGCCGTTTAATCTGGGAGCTATCTTGCCAGATAGTATGGCACCAGGTGGAATAATTTTGCCAGAATTTTATAATTCCCTGGTCACGATGCATGCAACATTCATGGTGTTTTTTGCGCTCATGCCCTTGATGGCTGGTGTTTTTGGGAATTTATTGATTCCGCTCCAGATCGGTGCTGATGATATGGCTTTTCCTCGCATCAATATGCTGTCCTTTTGGATAACTCCTGTGGCTGGTGCGATTATGCTTGCTAGCTTTTTCGTAGAAGGTGGAGCTGCCGGAGCTGGATGGACCTCCTATGCACCCTTGAGCACTTCAGGGGAATGGACTGGGGTTTATATGGGTCAAATCCTCTGGTTGGTCAGTCTGATTATCCTGGGCTTCTCGTCTATCACTGGGGCTTTAAACTACGTTACCACTGTGATAGCAATGCGTGCTCCAGGAATGACTTGGTTCCGTATACCGCTTGCCACTTGGTCATTATATATCACGGCATGGCTATTGTTGTTAGCGATTCCTATTCTGACAGGTGGTTTGATCCTGCTACTATTTGACCAGACGATTGGAACTGCTTTTTTCCGACCAGAGGGAAGCGGAGAGCCTCTAATGTGGCAACATATTTTCTGGTTCTTCGGACATCCCGAAGTGTATATCCTCATCCTTCCAGCGATGGGTTTTGTTTCTGAAGTTATTGCGAATAGATCTAGGAAGCCGGTTTTTGGTTACCACTCAATGGTAGTGGCGATTGTAGCGATAGCGTTTCTGGGATGGATTGTTTGGGGTCACCATATGTTCCAAAGTGGAATGAATCCTTTCCTAGGAATGAGTTTTATGGCAACTACCGTGGTTATAGCAGTGCCTTCGGCGATAAAAACTTTCAATTGGATGGGCACCTTGTGGAAGGGAGATATTCATTTTGATACACCCCTGCTACACGCGGTATCTTTCGTTGCACTTTTTGTCATAGGTGGCTTGTCTGGCATCTTCTTGGCCTCGGCACCTGTGGATATTTATCTCCACGACACATATTTCATTGTTGCACACTTACACTATGTGTTGGTGGGAGGAAGCCTGTTCGGGATATTCTCGGGCATAACATTTTGGTTCCCAAAGATGTTTGGGCGGATGATGAACGAAGGCTTAGGTAAAATACATTGGGTCATCTCATTTATTGCATACAATTTGGCATTCTTCCCGATGCATAACCTGGGGGTGCAAGGGATGATGCGTCGGATATATGACCCCAACCAGTATGAGTTTCTGCAAAGCTTGCAATCAACTAACACCTTTATCTCTAAAAGTGTTTTCGTATTTGCAGCTGCTCAGATAATTTTTGCCATTAACTTTTTCTGGAGTATGAAGAAAGGTAAGAAGGCCGGGGATAATCCGTGGGATTCAAATGGACTAGAATGGGCTTGTCCTTCTCCGCCACCACATGGCAATTTTGCGGAGGTACCCGTGGTACACAGGGGCCCCTACGAATACAGTCATCCAGACCGAGAAGAGGATTTTTGGCCGCAAGACGAGCCGATTGATTTGGGCAACAATGCCCCTAGTGCTAACCCCGAAAATGAGTACGGAGAATAAACCATGAGTGATGCTGGAATTGGTACTATAAACCGCGCTCCAATGCCAGGCATAGGGGTGTTCAATAAGAAACTTGGTATGTGGGTATTTTTATTGAGTGAGGTGATGTTTTTTACCTCACTCATTGGTTCATATATAATTTTACGCTACGCCCACCCGGATCAATTCGCTGAACCAGGAGTCATCCTAAATGTAAACCTGACAGCAGCTAACACTTTTCTTTTGATTTGTTCCTCAGTGAGTATGGTGAAGGCTTTTGCAGCTATTCAGCAAGGAGATGTCAAGGGATTACAGAAGTGGTTGCTAGCGACAATTATAATGGGTGCTTGTTTTGTCGGGGTGCAAATTTATGAATACATAGAATTAGGTCATGAAGGCTTTCTTCCTGCACTCACTGATTATGCTGCACATGCAGGCGGACCATTATACGGTGCAACGTTCTATGCCATGACAGGCTTCCATGGGGCCCATGTGAGTCTTGGTGTGCTTGCTCTCATCTTTGTGTATATAAGAGCTTTGAGAGGAGAGTACACTGTCGCAGATCACGAGGGAGTTGAAGTGATTGGACTGTATTGGCATTTTGTCGATTTAGTCTGGATTATTCTGTTCACCATCGTGTACCTCATTTAGATAAAGAGAAGAGAATATGCAAAACTCAGAAAACGGTGGCTCTGATCATTATTGGACATGGTTCGGCTGGAAGGTGGATATCTATATTGCCATTTGGGTGATACTTCTGGCTCTGACATTGGGTGAGGTGTTCTATGCATTTTTACCACTGAGCAAAATGATGCTAGCTCTCGGACTGATCGCCATGGCGATTTGGAAGGCGGCGCTAGTCGGTCTGTACTATATGCACTTACGCTACGAACCCAGGAACCTTTGGATTTTAGCGATTAGTCCACTACCTCTAGCCTTTATTATGGTGCTAGCTATAATCACGGAGTTTGGTTGGTTGGTTGGTTGAACTAGTAGACTTCTAGAAGCTCGTGAAATATTGGTTTTGATTTAGCTGGAGCAAGGTTGTGGAGGAACAGTCAGGACTTAAGTTTGGGCTATTTTTTGCAGGGGTGGTAATGGCAGCTGTTCCTGTAAGTGTAGGTATTGGTTTTGCAGTGTTTTTGGTGCGAGAGTTGTGGAAGGAGTATCAATCGCGCTAGTAAGAAAGAGGTAGATAGGTGGTAGCTATTCCTACGTCAGGTCATTTTTTTTTGGCCCCTAAAAACCGATCCAGGTGAACAAGATAGTAAAGCATTCCACTGCCTAGAATCGCAAAGGTAATGCCCAACATCAGTGACATATTCCTGCCGCTATTAACAAATAGAGATATTTCATAAATTCCAAAGCCCAAGCAAAATAAGATTGCAAAGACAATGAGGACTTTGTGAAAATTCATCAAAGATAGCACTTGTTTAGTGTCCTCCTGTGAGTGGTGGTCCAGTATTGTAGGATAACTTTTTCATATGAGTGCTTATACCACTTCAACAATGCTAATCGATTGATCTATCAACATCACAGGGATGTCTTCGCGCACTGGATAGAGTATAGAACCGTCTTTCGTAATAAGAGCTTCTAACAGCGGTTCAGTCACAACCGAACCTTTGTTATTGGTCAGACTTCCTTTCGATATGGCGGCATTCAGGCGATCCAAGACTTCCTGGCTTGCATGTTTTAAAGGTTGTTGGCTTTGTGGGCAAGCTAGAATACTAAGTAATTCTTTGTCTACCATATGTTGTTCCATGTTCAGAATGCTAGATTGTAACCAGAGTGAAAAATCACTGAAATTGGAGTTTAGAGCAACCCGAATTCTATGAAGAAACTTTCCTGGCTATTTTTGGCTTTATGTATTGTTGGATCAGGTCGCGGTGCGTCATCGGAATCCAGATCTCTGGCGAACGGCTCAGAGGGTCATACTCAGCTGGGCGTAGCATTGGTAATCCTTGGCCATGATACAATCAAAGCAGAGGTCGCTGAAACATCTGAGGAACGTAGCAAGGGACTGATGGACAGAGAAGAGGTTCCGGATGGTACTGGAATGTTGTTTGTATTTGAAAGAGAAGCCATGAGAACTTTCTGGATGCAGGATACTCTGGTGAGTTTGGACATAGCTTTTTTAGATGCCAATATGATCATCATAGATATCCAAGAAATGGAGTCAGGGTCTAGTACAATCTACGATAGTGCTGGGCCTGCAAAATTTGCTCTTGAAGTGAGGAAAGGGTGGTTCGCAGAGCATAATATTGCGGTAGGCGTGCAGGCTGAAATCATCTTCCTTTAGTTACAGTCTCCAGCGCCGTTCCTAGAGCATCAATATCTCCTTCAGTATTGTAGACATTCGGAGAAACTCGAAGAGCATTCCCTCTGATTGAAACAAAAATATTTCTACGTTCCAATTCTTTTTTCAAAGGTTGTAGGCCCAATCCCTTTGGTAAAGTTAGTCCTACAAGGTGACCAGATCGGAATTGGCGTTCTTCGCTTGAAAATCCCAGCTGAGCCACTTGATCTATTAGTCGGTCACTGAGTTGCCTGCAATAGTGTTGGATGGATTGAGGGGTCCATTCTTCTAGCAAACTTAGTGCTTTAGAGAACATAGGGAGTAGGACAAAATTGGAAGATTCTCCAACATCATATCGAATTGCTCCCGGTTGGTAACCATCTTGATAGTCAATTAATCCAGAGAAGTTTTCACTTCCCTGCCTTCCTATCCAGGTCTCTTCCAATGGCACACCTTGGTCAAAACGTGAATTGAAATACGCTGCCCCTATAGAGTATGGACCCAAAAGCCACTTGTATCCTGCTGCTATAAGTACATCTGGACGTATCTTTTCGGTATCAAAGGGTAGTGCGCCCAGTGATTGGGTAGCGTCGACAACTAAAGCTACGTCCAACTCTCTAGCACGTTCGCTGATCGCTATCAAATCAAAAAGGGTTCCATCTGCCCAATGGACATGGGGCAAACTGACGATAGCCGTATTGTTGTCCATATGGTCTAGGATGCGTTCATTCCAATCTTTTCCCTTCACCGCACCATGGGATTTCGGCCGGACCGTTCTCAATTCCGCTCCTGTAGCAGAAGCTTTTTCTCGCCAAGTATAGACATTCCCTGGAAATTGGTCCTGAAGGATTACAATATTGTCGTCAGGTCTAACGGGAAGATTGCGAGCAGCTATTGCAGCCCCGTAGGATGCTGAGGGAATGATAGCAATGCGAGTGGGATTGGAAACACCTAAAAGGTTGGCGAAGCGTCGACGAACCTGATCCCGGTCATTGAAAAAATCTTCTGATGAGATATCAGTAGGCTCTCTTTTTCTCAGGATTCCACGTATTCCAGCTTTTTCTACTGCTACAGGTAAGGGCGACAGATAGGCGCAGTTCAAATAGTGCACATCTTCCGATAGCGCAAATGCCCCCCGTTGACATTGCAAGGTCAACCTAGATCACGCTGCGTAAACATCAGGGGCTAAGCTCACCTGATTCCTGACCACCATTGTTCTACTGCTGGATGAACTGGTATTGGTGCGTCTTCGAGGAATGCAAGATCTATTTCTGCTGCCATGCTATTAACTCTCTCCAAAGCTTCCCTGTCATTAGCCATAAGGTTTAGCAGATTTATTACGATATCATTTTCTAAGTCGTCTAGAGCTACAATCCAGTTTAGAACGACGGCTGTGGCCAGGGGGTCATCCACTCCTGGATAGATTCCTCCAGGTATTTCACCAGGCCCAAAATAGGGATATAGGTCCATAAGATCTGAGGTCCGACTTGATGTAATTGGTATAAGTCGAGCTCCTCCAGTGGCAGTGGCTTCTAGTATGGCTGCAGCTGGGTAGCCAACACTGATGATAGCAGCATCTATCGCTCGATCTCTTAATGCTGAAGCAGATTCATTGAAAGTTAAATACCGCACGTCAATATCTTGGTATGTGAGGCCGTGGGCTTCCAAAATTCTTTTGGAAATTTGTTCAGTACCACTTCCTGGGGCCCCTACAGAAACTCTAAGACCTCGAAAATCCTCTACACGCTGTGCGTCGGATCCAGCAGAGACTAAAACGTGAGTCGGGTTGGCATACAGTGGGGCTAATACCCTGAGGTTCGGAACGGTTCCATCAAAATCTGGACTTCCGTAGTAGGCGTCATAAACTGTATTAGCAGTCGAAAATGCTAAATCTATCTGACCAGCACGTATCCGATTGATGTTCTCTACAGCCCCACCAGTTACTTCTGCGCTTACTTGGTAATTATCATCCGCGACGGATAAAAGACCAGCTATGGCTCCACCTAGGGGATACCAAATTCCTCCTGTACCGGCTGTGCCTAAACTTAAAAATGTAGATGAGCTACCATCACCCGAGCAGGCTGCTAAAGAAACCGTAAGAGCAAGAATGGGTGTCCTCAGCCACTGAAAATGCGCTTTTCTTCCAACCACCGTGTAACCTCCTTACAGAGAATTATTGTGAATCCTTATCCTTCTTATTTCCTTAACAGTATGAGGCCAAGTATTGTAGCGCCCGCAATGTCTGTTTCCCAGCCTGGTAACATCAGGGTCCCAGCAGCTAGAGCCAGCAAGATCCTTTCCCAGGCAACGACGGGTCTTCTGGTGAATCCAATCCCCGCTGCTGCTAATGCAGTGACTCCAGCTATCCCAGTAATAAGTGCTTGAGTAATCTCCAAGGGGCTTCCTTGCATTAGTAAGGGAGAGGAACCTTCACCAAATGCAAACATGAAAGGTACAATGAATCCCACAGAAGCTAGTATGACTGCAGTGAACGCTGTTTTCATGGCGGGTGAATCAGCAATCCCCGCTGCTGCATAAGCAGCTAGGGATACTGGTGGTGTGACGTTAGAGATACAGCCGAAATAGAAGATGAATAAATGAGCTGCAAGAAGAGGCACTCCTAGTTCGGTCAAAGCAGGTGCTCCTAAGGCAGCTAGTACAACGTATGCAGCTGTTGTAGGGAGACCCATTCCAAGGATAATGGAACCGAGGCCCGTAAGGAAAAGAGCACCAAATAGGTTGCCGCCTGAAAGTGTGATTATGAGTTCGGACATTCTCAATCCGATTCCAGTTAATGACGCTACTCCCACAACCACTCCTGCCGCCGCACACGCGGCTGCCACCTGAACAGCTCCTTTTGCTCCAGACTGCAGAGCTCTGTTGATATCTTTCCATTTGAGGCGAGTATCCTTGCGCACCCATGTAACTACAAGGGCAGACGTGACCCCCCAAAAAGCAGCTCGCATAGGCGAGTATCCTTGGATTAATACAGTGACAATTATAGCTAGGGGAAGAAGGAGGTGTATACGCGACCAGACTTCTTCATCTCGAGTTTCTGTTGATGGTTCTAAGCCCATTTTACAAGCTTGGAAGTGAATTGCCATCAACAGGGCGACGTAATAAAGAATGGCAGGAATAGCTGCAGCGAGAGCGACTTCTCCGTAGGGAATGCTTGTCCAGGTAGCCAAAATGAATGCTCCTGCACCCATGATAGGAGGCATCAGTTGCCCACCAGTACTCGCCGCCGCTTCTATTGCTCCAGCAAAATAAGGTTTGAATCCAGCCCTTCTCATCAGCGGTATTGTGAAGGTGCCAGTGGTAACCACATTGGCTACTGCACTGCCCGAAAGCGAGCCCATAAAGGCGCTTGCTACTGCAGCTGTTTTAGCAGGTCCACCTCGTGTCTTACCCGCCACTCTGTCTGCTAATCCTATCAGTAGTGCTCCTCCGCCAGCGACATCAAGTACTGCGCCAAAAAGAATAAAAAGGTAGACGAACTGAGCTGAGACTCCCAGAGGAATTCCCCAAATACCTTCGGTAGATAAGTAGAGGTGCTCTATCAATCTTTTGATTCCGTATCCTCGATGTGCCAGGACGCCTGGTAAATACGGCCCTGAAAAAGCGAATGCTAGAGCAAATATGGATACAGTTACTAGACCATATCCAGTAAATCGTCGAGCTAATTCTAGCACAAGCAGAATGGTTATGCCTCCAGCAACTAAATCCACTGTTGTTGGGGATCCAGA